>Ga0208300_100034_pt1 | contig 181960 bp, 150 predicted proteins | sample 23_taG_FD_184096 | JGI IMG/M metagenome (GOLD analysis project Ga0208300, IMG submission 184096) | Marine viral communities from Cariaco Basin, Caribbean Sea - 23_WHOI_OMZ (SPAdes) (version 2) | ecosystem: Environmental > Aquatic > Marine > Oceanic | place: Caribbean Sea: Cariaco Basin...
TCAATATTTACAATGAAATGAGACCGCACTTAGCATTAGATATGGAAACGCCTAACGCAGTGCATAATAGAAAAGGCCAGCTTCGAGAGCTGGCCTAATAACTGTCAACCTATATTAGGACGACACATTTATTTCAATGAAAGAGGCTAGTGAACAAATACTGGTCCGCCGGACAGACCCCACACCAAAACTGAACCTGTCATTAGAATAACGAGCAATACTAGCCCACATGTCACTACCGAGCTTGAGTAAATGAACCCTTTATCTTCTGGCATATGCATCAAAATTGGCACGCCAGAGTAGAGCAGGTATACCGAATAGCTAATACCGACTAACAGCGCCGTCATCACTACCCAGAGTTCTGGGTAAAGACCTGCGAAGCCCACCATAAACAACGGTGTAGCCGTGTAGGCCGCAAGTTCCAGCGACTGCGTATAAGTTGGCGTCGCATCAAACGCTTTAGCCAACTCATGAATAAGTACGGCCAATGCGACCACGCCTGCAATTAAGCCAAAATACATGCCTATACCCATCATAATTGCGGTATTTTCGCTAAGGCGAATTATGTCACCTGCGCCGATACTCCAGCCAGTATGGGCACTGGAATAATAGGCCACGAGTGATGGAATGAGAGATATAAAAGCGATATGGGTAAGCGCGTAAAAATAGGTTTCGTGTTTGGTATCAATGGTTTGCCACTCTTCTTTTGGATGAGTGTAAATACCAATTAAATGATTTAAAATCATAAAGTCCTGCCTTGTTCACCAACGTTATTATTTTAAAAAATATTGTTGTGAGGCAGGGAGAACACACGGACTAACCGTAAAACCAAGGAAACACAAACACAGCGCAAAGCGCTAAACACTGCCGTTAACAATATGTTTACAAATTGAGTGTGCAGCAGAATGACTAAGCCGTCAACATAAATTGATTAATTTATAAACGGATGCAAAGCGTTAACTTTAGCGTGGTGCGCCTGAGTGGAAACGCAATTCGTCATCGTCGCTTTCAATCAATGATCTTTCAACGTTTCCGAAGTGGGCAACGCGCTCTGAAATATCAGTTTTAGCGATTTGCCCAGCCAGCGTTAGGTAGTCTTCAAAGTGTCTGGCCTCAGAGCGCAACAGCGACACATAGAACTTGCCTAAATCTTCGGAAACATACGGCGCAAGTTTGGCAAAGCGTTCACAGGAGCGCGCTTCAATGTAGGCACCACAAATGAGCTTGTCGATGAGCTTTTCAGGTTCGTAAGTGCGTACGTGACGCAATAAGCCATTTGCGTAACGACTGGATGTTACCGACTTATATTCAAACCCCAACTCGTGCATAATTTCTAGCACTTGGTAAAAATGATGAAGCTCTTCTTTAATTAGCATGACCATTTTATCAAGCATGTCTTTTTTAAAAGGGTCTAGCCCTTCTGTGTTAAATACATTTTTGGAAAGGTGCTTAGTATTAAGCGATTGCCAATCGCCTTCGTGGCGGTAAGTGAAGTCTTCGTAAGGTTTCAACCAGCCCAGCAATACCTTACTGGTTTCTTCATCGGCCACATAGCGGCGAAGTAGGTACATAGCCGACTGAGCCGCTTTAAGCTCGCAAATTAGGTGGTCAGTAAGGATAACGCGAAGGTTTTCCTCTTTCTGCGCTTCGTCTATCCACGACTGAGGCGTCTCGCAATGTAAAAAGGCATTGATTGGTGAAAGTAGAGACGTGACTTCAGAAGTGGAGGTTACAGACATGTTGAAACTCAATTTTAAGTGCTACGGTTTTTCAGTTACATTTGAATTTGGCTGCTGCCAACGCTAGTTTCGGCAGTTTCGGTTTATAAAAGCACAAAATTCAGCGTATCTGAATTGAACCGCAATTTTACTTGATACCTACAAGCCCTTACAACTTAAAATAGAGGCCAATAAATTACAAAATGAATTATCTTGCCCATCTTTTCTTAGCCCGACCAACTGCCGATTCTCAATTCGGTAACCTACTCGGTGATTTCAGGCGGGGTGTTGATATTAAAGAGTTTGGACAAGCGGTACAGCTAGGTCTTAAAAACCACTATGAAGTCGATAGGTTCACCGACAGTCATACCAGCGTCTTAGCAGCAAAGGCGTTATTTCATAAAAGTCGTCGGCGCTTTGCACCTGTGGCGCTAGATATCTACTTCGATCACTTGCTAATTAAACATTGGGCGTCGTTTACAGCACAGGGTTTTGACGACTTCAGGGAACAGAGTTTCGCATTGTTAGAACAGCGATTGCCCACTATGCCGAGAACGATGCAGCACAGTGTTGGGCATATGATAACCCATGACTGGTTTGAAGATTATGCTAAAGAAGAGGGCATTGCTAAGGCGATTGCTGTGGTTGCTAAACGTATTCGTTTCCCCAACACGTTTCATCATGCTGTGGATGATATTAATACGAACAGAGACGAGATTGAAGCGAGATTCTTAACGTTTTTCCCTGAACTCATTACACACATAAAAATCAATGGCCCTGAGAATATTTGAAAGGCTTAACCGTGTTACAGAAATGTATCGAAGAAATTGGTCGTTTTGTCGTTCATTGCTAAGCTGTCATGTGAACAGCGATATAGTAAAGCGTGCAATACAAAGACAACACAAAAAAGATAAAATTAACGACACTCAAAGATAATAATGATGAATATTCAATCCTTAGTTAGAAATACATCGCCCGTATTATTAAGTCTGGGTAAAAATAAACACAAAGCGCAATCGCACTCGACCCTAGCATGGTTAACGGCAGCCTTAATTGCTTTTGTAAGCTTAACTACCAGTGCTTCAGCGCAAGAAGAAAGCGCATCTGCACATGCTCGTTCAATAAAAATTGATAGCAGTGTAGTGACAGAGCACGAAACTAAAATCCTAGGCAAGCGTGTAAAATACAGTGCCACCACGGGTACTCAACCGGTTTGGAACAGTAAAGACGAAGCGGTTGCCACTTTGTTTTACACTTACTATCAGCGCACTGACGTAAAAGAGAATACTGAGCGCCCGCTTATTATTTCTTTTAACGGTGGTCCAGGCTCTGCGTCAGTGTGGATGCATGTAGCCTACACAGGCCCTCGTATTCTTAATATTGATGATGAGGGCTATCCAGTTCAGCCCTATGGTGTTCAAACCAATCCTTACTCCATTTTGGATGTGGCAGACATTGTGTTTGTTAACCCAGTGAATACAGGGTACAGCCGTGTGCTGCCTAAAGCTGACGGCAGCATGCCATCGCAAGATGAACAGCAGAAAATGTTCTTTGGTGTAAACGCCGATATTAGCTATTTGGCAGACTGGGTGAATACTTTTGTAACGCGTAATAATCGCTGGCGTTCACCTAAATATCTTATCGGTGAAAGTTACGGCACGACGCGTGTGTCAGGATTAGCATTAGAGCTTCAAAATCGCCAATGGATGTACTTAAACGGCGTTGTGCTTGTATCGCCAACCGATATTGGTATAGAGCGCAACGGGCCGGTAAAAGCCGCTAATCGACTGCCTTATTTTGCTGCCGCGGCGTGGTATCACAATAAGCTTGAACCCGCGTTGCAAAACAAAGATCTTACTGAGCTATTGCCTGAAGTTGAAGACTTCACCATCAATACGCTTATTCCTGCTCTGGCCAAAGGTGGCTTCATTGGTGAAACGGAAAAGCGCGATGTGTTAAAGCAAATGGCGCGCTATTCTGGGTTAAGTGAAGCGTCTATTGCGCAAAACAACTTAGACGTGAGCACTGCATTTTTCTGGAAAGACTTACTGCGCGAGGAAGGGAAGACGCTAGGTCGTTTAGACAGCCGCTATTTGGGTATAGATGCTAAGCAAAGCGGCGACCGCCCTGACTATTGGGCTGAGCTAACATCATGGCTTCATTCGTTCACGCCCGCTATTAATTACTATTTGCGTGAAGAGTTAAACTACAAAACTGATATTAAGTACAACATGTTTGGAAACGTGCACCCATGGGATAGAAGCAATAATCAAACGGGTGAGAACTTGCGATTGGCCATGGCGCAAAACCCGTATCTGAATGTGATGATTCAAGCTGGCTATTACGACGGCGCAACGAACTACTTTGATGCCAAGTATACGATGTGGCAGCTCGATCAAAGTGGCAATTTAAAAGACCGTTTGAGCTTTAAGGGATATCGCAGTGGCCACATGATGTATCTGCGTCGCGACGACTTAAAACAGTCCAACCAAGACCTACGCGAGTTTATTAAAATGAGCACACCAGGCAAAGGCATACCTGCTGAATACAAGCGATAGTACGTCTGAAAATCTAAAGACAAGGATGTCAGGTTTTTTTACATTATATTAAACTAATTCATTATTTATTTTTTAAGCTTCTGTATTTAAAAGCTATTTTAGATTTGGCTTACACTTTGCTAAATCGGGTCTGCTAAATAATGAAATTCTTATTAACATAAACTACAAGGACGTATACATGAAAAAGTCTTCGCGTTTTTCATTATCCCTGCTGGCGAGCGCAGCGCTAGCATTCTCAATCTCAAGCACCACAGCCAATGCTTCAGTGCTCCTTTCCGGCTGGGAAGGCTCTACTGAAAGTGGATTTGGTAACTTAGCGATGAATGGTAACGACGACGGTTCATCGGGCGCTATCGTATTTGACGCATTTGAATCGCTTGCCTTCGATAGTGGCGTAAATTTCTTTGGTACTTCATACGATAGATTCTTCATTAACAATAACGGTAATATTACCTTCAATGGCACTGTGAGCTCTTTTACGCCAAGACCCTTCCCAATAAGCAACCAGCCAATGATCGCGCCATTTTGGGGCGATGTAGATACGCGCTGTGCAGAGTGTGGCGACGTGTTTATCGGTTCACCGAATGAAAACACGCTGGTAGTGACATGGAACGATGTTGGTTACTACAGTCAAAACAGTAACCCCACAAACACGTTCCAATTAGTGTTAATTGATCGGGAAGACACAGGTGCGGGAAATTTCGACGTTGAGTTTAGATATGAAGATATCGGCTGGACTTCAGGTAGTGCGTCAGACGGCGTTCCAGCACAAGCGGGTTATGACGCGGGAGATGGGGAAAACTTTTTCACTGTGCCGGGGTCTCAAACCGCCGCTATCGCTGATATAGACGAAAGTAACAGCAACACGGGCACGCCTGGTATTTGGAAGTTTGCTATTCGCGATGGCGTACTACCGGGTGATACTCCAGAAAACCCTATATTGCCAATTGTTAATCCAGAAACACCTACAGACTATGAATTTGAATTCTCTATCGATGATCCAGATGAACTTGTATTCATCGACCCAGATGTAGCAGTAGGCTATGACTATATTGTAAATAGTGGTCCAAACATCGCGTCAGTACTTTTGCCTGAAGGTTACGACGACAACATGTTTGACCTATTTCTTTGGGACAATGTTCTGATGGATTGGTTCGATACAGGCACAGATATCACTGGTGGTGAGGAGTACGACTTCAATACCCCAGTTGACCGCTTCAGAATTATGGGAATTGATGTTTCGAATATGCTCGAGCCTACGCCTGACGCATTTGTAACCGGCCTCACTTTCGATGGTTCTGGCGTTGTTAATATGAACCAGAATGCCGTTACTGTGTTTGTACCTGATCCTGTATCTGTGTCAACACCCAATACTCTATTTCTAATGCTAAGTGCAATGTTTGCTACGCTTGTCATAAGAAAGCGGAAGCAATAAAGTTGTCATAAAAGAGGGGGAGCGTGCGCTCCCCGTTTTGCTAAGAGGTGAAAGTGAAATATTTAGTAGCAGTTAGTTTAGTATTTGCATCGTTCTTTTCATGGGCTGTAACCACAAGTGACTTTGGTAGTTGGAGTTTGCTATGTAATGATTCATCTGTGTGTACGCTCAGCCAGCTCGTTGCCAAAGACAAAGAAGCAAAAAAAGTGCTATTGGGCGTCAACGTTGACTACTCCTATTCGCAAGATTTTCCAGTATTGAAAATAAAGCTTCCAAAAAATACACTCACAAAAAATGGTGTAGGAGTAAAAATAGACGATTTTGCATCCATACAAGTGCCATTCTCAGGCTGTGACGAGAAGTCTTGCCAAAGTATAGTGAAAATCGACAATGAACTTTTGAAACAAATGCACAATGGACAGACTATGCTAATAGCGTTTCAAAAATCTGAAAACCAGCAAGTTACCTTACCCATATCATTGACAGGTTTTGAGGAAGCTTACGTACAGCTAAATCAAAGTATTCAAAAGTAAATGCACAGATACTCGTCTATTTTTGATATTTTGACACGTTGAATGCGGCTAGCTGCGCTAAACATTCAGCGCAGCGCTCTTTCAGCATATCTCTGAATAGTCTTACTGCTGGAGTAATAGATTGGCGGCTAGGGCAAATCAGCCAAAGCTGTTTCGGTTTAGGTTGATATTCGGGCAACAAGGTTACAAGTCTACCCTTTAAAATGTCGTCGCACGCATCTAAGCCAGATTTAACAGCAATACCTTTACCCGCGACGGCCCAACGCTTTACTATTTCTCCGTCGTTTGCGGTTCTGTTGCCTCGCATTTTTATCTTCAGCGGTGTCCCTTTGTGAAAAAACTCCCATTCGTTATATACCTTGTCATGTAGTTGGTAAAAAAGCCCGTTGTGTGTTTGCAAGTCTTCAAATTTTTCAGGGGCACCATGAGAGCTGATATAAGATGGGGAGGCAACAAGTAAACTTGGTACATCACAAATTTTGAAACCGTATACATTCGCATCGGTTGGAGTACCGTACCTTAGCGCTAAATCGACGGGATCGCGATAAAAGTCGATGTTGCTGTCACTCAGGTTGAGCTTTACGGTTATTTTGTCATGCAAATCCATAAAGTCATCTAGCCACGGCGCAATCACATTTCGGCCTAAATCAGACGATAAACCTAACCTAAGCTCGCCCTCAATCACGCCTGTATCACCCTTTAAGTTCTGCTTGGCATTAGCCAGCATTGACATGGCTTCTTGGCACGTTGGCAAAAACCTTTCACCCGCAGACGACAGACGTAGTGAGCGTGTAGTACGAACAAATAATTCGGCACCAAGGGCCTGTTCTACGCGTTTGACCGCAGCACTTGCGGTTGCTGTACGCATATTCAAATGTGTCGCTGCTGCAGTAATGTTTCTAAATTCAGCAACTTTTATTACTACATTCAAGTCGTCGAGTAACATGGCTTTCAAAAACTATTTGATAATGTTTCTTTTATTGTGCTGTTTATCCAAATTTAATCAAGAGTATGATGATGATATTACTCAAAGGAGAGACAAATGATGAAAGCTATTGGTTATACCCACTCACGTGGTATTAATGAGCCTAATGCACTGGTGGATATTGACATCGAAAAGCCCAGCGCGTCGGGTCGAGATTTACTTGTAAAAATAAGTGCGATAGCAGTTAACCCGGTCGATTATAAAATTCGTCATCGCGTTAATCCTAATGGAGGTGATCCCAAAATTCTGGGGTGGGATGCAGTAGGTGAAATCGTTGATATAGGCGCTGATGTTACCGAGTTCGCAGTTGGTGACAGAGTTTACTACGCTGGCGACCTTACCAGAGTCGGCTCAAACGCAGAGTTTCAATTAGTTGATGAACGTATTGTCGGTAAAGCGCCTAAGTCTCTGTCAGACAGCGATGCTGCGGCACTTCCTCTAACCACAATCACAGCGTACGAATTGTTGTTCGATCATCTTGCTCTAAGGCAACAAAGTGAAAAGAGCGATGAGGTTGTGCTTGTGGTAGGCGCAGCTGGTGGCGTGGGTTCTATTATGCTGCAATTGCTTAAAGTACTAACGGGGGCTACCGTGATCGCCACTGCCTCGCGTGAAAGCTCAAAAAGCTGGGTTCAGGAGTTAGGTGCCGACTACGTAGTGGATCACAGCAAGCCTATGGCTGAGCAAATCAAGGCCTTAAACATTGGTGAAGTGACTCATGTCGCAAGTTTAAATAATACGCACCAGTACATTGAAAGCTTTGTTGAAGTTATGAAGCCGAAGGGCAAACTAGCGCTAATTGACGACCCAGAAAGTCTTGACGTAGCCAAGCTTAAGCAGAAGAGCTTGTCACTTCATTGGGAGTTCATGTTTACGCGCTCAATGTTTGAAACTGATGATATGGCAGAACAAAGTCGTCTTCTCACACACGTAGCAGGGCTCATCGATGAGGGAAAAATTAAGACTACCGTAGGCAAACACTTGGGGAAAATTAATGCTGCCAATCTAATAGAAGCGCACAAAACTCTGGAAGAAGGGAGTGCTATCGGCAAGCTCGTACTAGAAGGTTTTTAGCCTCTTACCTCCATTTATCTCATAAGTTTATTCGCTTTTCCAACGCGAAATTAAAAGCGATTTAGCCACATTGGCTTAGGGCGAAATGACTGCCCTAAGCCTTGCCCCAATTCATGTAAAACTTTCTAGCGTTTTTGTAAAAGTGACGACTCATATAGCTGTCATTTTATTAAGTGTTTGATAATTAATGGTTTAATCCATGGAATCTAACTTGCTGTAGAGGGTACGCATAGCATTAAAAACAATGTGAAATGTGTTCAATCTTAAATGACAAGGAAAAATCATGGCTGAATCATTCAAATATGAAGGAAAAAAGGGAAAAGGCGGCGAATTACATCAAAAAGCAGGGGATGGGTATCCGACTATGACGACAGCCCAAGGCTGCCCTGTACATGATGACCAGAACTCTTTGAAAGCTGGTGTACGCGGACCAACAGCTTTAGAAGACCACGTAATGCGTGAGAAGATATTTCATTTCGACCACGAGCGCATTCCAGAAAGGGTAGTTCATGCAAGGGGCTATGGCGCCCACGGTTACTTTGAAACGTATGAGTCACTTTCGGATATAACTTGCGCCGATATTTTTCAAGAAAAAGGCAAAAAGACCCCAGTATTCACTAGATTTTCTACCGTAGCGGGTAACCAAGGTTCTCCAGATTTAGCGCGAGATGTACGTGGTTTTGCTGTCAAATTTTATACCCAAGAAGGTAATTGGGATTTAGTTGGCAACAACATTCCTGTTTTCTTCATCCAAGATGCTATCAAGTTTCCAGATCTAATTCACTCGGCTAAACAAGAGCCTGACCGAGGTTTTCCTCAAGCGCAAACCGCGCACGATAACTTCTGGGATTTCGCAAGTTTAAGCCCAGAGTCTGTTCACATGCTGATGTGGGCTATGTCAGACCGTGCTATTCCCCGTTCATTCCGCTTTATGGAAGGTTTCGGCGTTCATACTTTTAAGCTGATAAATGCAAAGGGTGAAATGAAATATGTTAAGTTTCACTGGAAACCGAAGCAGGGCATGCAGTCAGTTGTGTGGAACGAAGCACTCAAAATCAACGGTGCTGATCCAGATTTTCACCGACGGGATCTGTGGAACTCTATTCTTGCTGGTGACTTCCCAGAATGGGAGTTGGGTATGCAGATATTCGACCAGGAGTTTGCAAATAATTTTGAGTTTGACGTTTTGGACGCAACCAAGCTTATTCCAGAAGAGCAAGTACCAGTAAAAATTGTAGGTAAAATGGTACTTAATAAGGTGGTAGATAACTTCTTCGCTGAAACTGAGCAAGTTGCATTTTGTACACAAAACATTGTACCTGGCATAGATTTTACCAACGATCCACTATTGCAGGGGCGTAATTTCTCTTATCTAGATACGCAGCTAAAACGTTTAGGTAGTACCAATTTCACTCATCTACCCATTAATGCGCCTAAATGCCCGATGCGTCACTTCCAGCAAGACGGCCACATGGCGATGCATAATCCGAAAGGGCGCGCCAATTACGAACCGAATTCTTGGGAAGCTGATGAAGATAATCCGCGCGCGTGTCCTGCTCATGGATTCCAGTCACATAATGAAGAGGTTTCTGGTGAAAAGGTTAGACATCGTTCAGAAACTTTTGCTGACCATTACAGTCAAGCTCGTCAGTTTTATATTAGTCAAACTGAGACTGAGAAGGAGCATATTCGCGATGCATTCGCTTTTGAGCTATCTAAAGTAGAGCGTTTAGCCATTCGTGAAAGAGTTGTTTCACATCTGCTAAATGTTGATAAGGATTTGGCTAAAGCGGTTGCTGAAGCGCTAGGTTTTAACGAAATGCCAGAGCCAGCAGAGGCTGCAATGGAAACTAGAGAAGATCTTGCTGAATCCGATGCGTTAAGTATTTTGAAGAATGCGCCGGATACGTTTAAAGGTAGAAAGCTGGGTATCTTAGTAAGTGATGACCTTGACGGTGAATTACTTGGTAATGTAAAAACCGCCTTAGACAATGAAGGCGCTATGTACGAGATTGTTGCACCGCAGATTGGCGGTGTTACGTGCGATAAAGGCAATTCAGTAGATGCACAGCAGAAGGTCGATGGCGGACCGTCAGTATTGTACGATGCAGTTCTGTTGTTGATGTCTAAGTCAGGAGCCGAAAAGTTAGCTAGCAAGCCTGAAGCAAAAGACTTTGTTTCAGATGCGTTTGCTCACAACAAGTTTATCGGCTACACAGATGCTGCAATGCCACTTATCAAGGCAGTTGGCTTAGATAGCATGATGGATGACGGTTTTGTGGACCTTAAACAAAAGTCAGCAGACGAATTTATTAAGACATTACGTAGTATTCGTTACTGGGCTAGATCTTAACCCAGCCTTTGTACTTGTTTAGAAATAGAAGGGCGCTTTTTTGAGCGCCCTTTTTTATTGCGTGCCCCGTCCTGTAATTGACCAGTCCTGAACTACGTTAAAATTAAGAACACTTCTTTATAAGGACACTAAATAACTCTAAATCTATGTGGTTCTGTACTTATTTTTCAATGGTAAGAATGTTTTACTGACAACAATATCTTAAAACAGTTTTACTGTTATCTATATTCTAAAAATAGAAATCAAATTTGAAATTTTTGTTTTAATTCAATTGTCTATGCCTTTCGTGATGCTTTTGGTTGCAATGAGCGAATCTTTAATATCTTGTTCCTTCGGCATGGGTCATGCACCCATAAGAGTGTGTATATTCATTAAGGAGGAACAAATATGTCAAAGCAAGACCAATACACAATGACCGACCCTCGTACTCAATATGATAACGATGGAACCCATTACAACGATGACCAACCGGATCCTGCATTAGATAAAAAATTAGACCCGTCAGCTGACCATGGCGAAAATACTTATCGAGGGAGCGATAGGCTGAAGGGGAGAAAAGCGCTGATAACAGGCGGAGATTCCGGCATAGGTAGAGCAGTTGCCATCGCTTTTGCTAGAGAAGGCGCTGATGTCGTCATTAATTACCTTCCCTCTGAACAGGAAGATGGTGATAAAACCGTTGCTATTCTAGAAGAAGCAGGCGTAAAAGCTAAGGGCATAGCCGGAGACATTAAAGACGAAGACTTCTGTGTTTCCCTTGTGGAAGAGGCGAACACCTTTTTGGACGGTCTCGATATTCTTGTAAATAACGCCGGCAAGCAGAAGTTTGTTGAAAATATTGAGGATATCACTACAGAGCAATTTAGAACTACGTTTGAAACTAACGTTTTCGCTATGTTTTGGATTACCAAAGCAGCAGCTAAGCATATGCCCCCAGGTGGTAGCATTATCAATTCTACATCTATTCAGTGTTATCAGCCTTCACCCGGCCTTCTGGATTATTCATCAACTAAAGGTGCTATTACTTCGTTTACCAAGTCGTGCGCTAAAATGTTGATAGAAAAAGGTATCAGAGTGAACGGCGTTGCCCCTGGACCTATTTGGACACCCATACAGCAAAGTGGTGGGCAAGCACCGAGTAAGCTTCCTAACTTTGGTGAAGATACGCCTATAGGCCGTGCAGGGCAGCCTGCAGAACTTGCGCCGGCGTATGTGTATCTAGCGTCTCAGGAATCTAGCTATGTCACTGCCGAAATACTAGGCGTAACAGGCGGGAAACATCTTCCGTAATAATTTTTTGAAAGAGATTTTATTTTCTAAAAAGATATTATTCAAAGAAGGGGCGTAACATAACGCCCCTTCTTTATTTTCTTAAAGCTATCAGCTGTACCCCAGCGCTAAAACAGCGCGTTCGCAAGTGCTTTGCAACTACAATCTGTCAGCAGCGTCAGAGAACCATTGCTTATGGCGTTTCTCATCTGCCCAATGCCTTTCTATTGTTGCTCGCTCTTGCGGTGTAAAATCGTCATGGTCTAAAGCCTTTTCATACGCTTTGGTTGTGACCTCTTCATTAACAACCATCGCTTTCAAAATCGCTTTATCGTTAATAAGACCTGCGATGACGACTTTTCCCTTGGTGAGCACTTTCTTAAAATCAGCTTCAGTAACTCTATCCTCACTCCGTTGCACTAGCATTTGGTTTAGTGATTCTATATGCGCTTGATGGTCGTCTCGGAACGTCGCTATTGTTTCCTTGAGACTTGGCTCTTCTATACGTTCTAGCGTTGCCTCGTAGGCGGCAAGAGCATCAAAGTCTAATTGGCATAGTTCCGATATCACTTTTGAAGTAGATGACATAGTTCTCTCCTTAATATGTCGGTTAAAATTATTTGTACCGGCATATCTCGGTAGAAGATTAACTATATTTAATTATTTTCTGTACACAGAGACTCGGGTCTAGTTAGCCCTTTTGAAGAGCTTCTATAATTTCTTGTGGTTCGGCTCGCGTTCTATAATCTACATCAACGTAGCGCCAAATAACTTGGCCATCTTTATTTAAGATGAATGTTGCGGGTATAGGAAGGATATTGCTATTCCCATTATTAATTGCTTCTAAGTCAAGCTGGCGGTCGTTACGCATATGCTCAAGTAAAAATTCTGGCACTTCCCACGCTACGCCATACGTAGCAGCAACTTTTGCCCCCTGGTCAGATAAGACAGTGAAAGGTAACTGCTTGATTTGCTCCGCGCTTAAACTGCTGTCGGGGCTCTCTGGACTAATGGCGACTAGTTGCGCGTCTAACGCTTTAATTTCGCCATTGATATTTTGCAGTGTTTAGCTGTAAGTTGCAATATGGACACCAGCTGCCTCGATAGAACGTGAGTACCACTGCACCTTTATTTAGCGCCTCAGTTAGCTGAAATAACTCTCCCGTTGCAGAGGGAAGCGTGAAATCCGGCGCAGTGCAATTAATATCAAGCGCCTTTTCACCCTGCTGGAATGTACGCGCCTTTTCGATTTCTCTATCAACACCCTCCATAAAGGCAGGGTTGTTTTTTCGTCCTGCGTCGACTTTTGCTTGAGTTTGCGATTTAAGAGATGACATAGAGTACCTGACCTTATTTTATGGTTTTAGCAGCTATAAATTAGTGCTAATGATTTGACTAAGCATTTGATAGTTGACAGGTAATACCCTTGTTTGTTCCCCGTTACTATAGTGTCGTAGTACCTTTGCGATAAATGCACAGGCAGGCTCGGCTGTCAGCATAAACACTGTTAGGTTTCTATAAATGTCGCGTTGTTTTTAGTTAACGCACAAGGCTGCCATTGCGACAGCCTCTTCGTTCAACAGGCTAAAGCTTTACTAATGTTCTGCCTGACAGCTCGCCTCTTAATATGGCATCTATTTTTTGGCTAACGTCATCTAGCGAAACTTCTTCAGTTAAATCGTCAAGACAGTCTAGTTTCCATTCGCTAGCTAATTTATCCCATAGCCTCAATCTAGGCGGCATGGGGCATTGCACCGAGTCGATACCTAGCAAAGACACGCCGCGTAAGATAAAGGGAAATACACTTACATTAAGATCGGCAGAAGCAGTCAGCCCGCAACACGTTACCGAACCACCATACTGGGTGGCCTTTATAGCCTGCGCTAAGTATTCGCCGCCTACAGTATCGACAGCGCCCGCGTATAGCTCTTTCAACATAGGGCGCTCTTTATTTTCCAATAACTCGTCGCGGGTTATCACTTTACTGGCCCCCAGTGCTTTTAAGAATGCCTCATGCTCCTTTTTTCCGGTGCATGCCACAACCGAAAAGCCAGCTTTTGCCAACAGGGCAACAGCGACAGAGCCCACGCCTCCTGTAGCGCCAGTGACTAGAATATCGCCTTTGTCAGGAGTCACGCCGTGTTCAACCAAGCCTTGTACCGATAGTCCTGCAGTAAAACCTGCGGTACCAATGATCATTGACTCTCTCAACGTAAGTCCATTTGGCTTAGCTACCGCCCATTCACTTGGAATTCTGATGTATTCGCCAAAGCCTCCAGCGGTGTTCATGCCGAGGTCAAATCCGGTGACAATAACTTCGTCTCCTTCTTTAAAGCGATTGTCACCACACGATACCACAGTGCCCGCTGCATCGATGCCAGGGGTATGGGGAAAATTACTGCTGACACCAGGGTTACCTGTCGCAGACAAGGCATCTTTATAGTTAAGTGATGAATACTCAACCTTGATGAGCAGCGTGCCGTCTGGCAAATCATCGAGTGAACGCTCCGTGATGGAACGAGTAAATGATTTGTCTTCCTGTTTTTCTACAAGCAAAGCCTTAAACGATGTCATACCTGTCTCCGTTGGTCGAAAATTTACACTGCTCATTGTGACTATATATAAACTTTGTGCAAGTATGCACTTTTTAGTATGGTAGTACCCTAAAAGATACTATTGGAGTTATATTTAGCTTTTTGCTTGTGTGCTTTTGCAAAAGGCGAGCTGATATTGAAGCAGTATCTTTTGCTTGATTGAGCTGAGAGGGCGAAATGGGTACAAATTTGAAAAGTGTAGAAACAGAGCCGTGCGATATGATTACTAAAGTCGAAGGTAACGCCGCGAATGCAAAACAGTGCGCTAGTGAAAGCTCAAACGACCCTAAACAATACATTTGCGGTGTAGCGGTATCGCTTGAGATTATCGGTGGTAAATGGAAAGGCGTTATTTTGTGGCATCTCTGTCATAAAACGCTACGCTTCAGTCAATTGCGTAGGAGGCTGCAAGGCGTTACCCAAAAAATGCTTACACAGCAGTTGAGAGAGTTAGAACGCGATGGGTTAGTTAACCGGAAAGTGTTTGCTGAAGTGCCACCTCGTGTTGAATATTCTTTGACTGATTTAGGCCGAACGTTAGAGCCCACCTTACGGCAACTGTGTGAATGGGGCAGGGCATATAATGACGACTATAGGTAGTCGAGACGATATTCATTTGAAGTAGCGCTTAACACGTGCCAAGCGCTACTTCTTGCTGTAAGGACTTTAACCTAAAATTTTAAACAGTCGGATGTTAAGCTAGCAATGAGCCAATAGACAATACACTTTCTTCACCATTGGTTACTGTGGTGATGGTCGCATCCATTGCGCTGAAGTTAACGTTTAGTGAAGCGGTATCGCTATCTTTTTTCCACGAAAGAACCAGTTCGTCATTGTTGTAATTTACGTCAAACTCGCCATTGAATGCATCGCTTTCGTTTCTAAGTGATATCAGTTTCATTAAACCTTTAACCACCGGCTTTTCAACGGCCTGTTCAACCATAGAAGTTGTTAAGTAAGGGCGGTTTATATCACGGCCAACATTAGTCCGAGCAAGTAATTCCATATCATTGTGTGCAGCAAGCATACCGCCATAGTAGACTTGAGGAATACCCGGACTAAAGAACTGAATAGCACGAGCAACCAAGTAGGCGAAATCATCCTTACCTAATGCATCGTAATACGTACAGTTAACTTGATACAAGTCCACATTGTTCGCCGCGGCTCCTGTAGCCTTTTTAGATTCTCCGTTAGAGTTCACATGTATTTGTTCAACAAGCGCGTTGATCGCGTCTGCATTAAGAAGACCAGGCTTGTCACCATTCGCGCCCACGTCAACAATGCCGATACCATCGTGAGTATCTAGCACGGTAAAGCAGTTACGTGGCGAAATTGAAAGCCAGTATGCCAATGCCTCTGCATTTTTAGAGAACAAAGTGTGTAGTACAAGCGGAGGTAAAGCGAAGTCGTAAACACTGTCGCAACGCGCAGCAATATCAATTTGAGTTTGATAGTGACTGTGTATTTCGACCAAACACTGCATGCCCATACCACGTGCGCGGTTTGATAATTCTTCGATAAATTCGAAGGTTTCTTCAAGCATAAAGCAGTTCGAACCTGCGCGTTTAATTGCATAGCCCGCCGCATCTAAGCGAATAAGATCAACATTACTTTCAGTAAACGACTGAAGAATAGAAGATAGGTAGTCTTTGCCTAACTGTGACTCCACATCAATATCAATTTGATTAGAGGTAAAAGTTGTCCAGAACGGCACGGTTTCAGGGTTGCCAGTCTCTGTGCCCACCTCGTAATCGCTGAAAAACGGTGTGGGTCGAGGGCGGAACACTTGTGCTATTTGTTCGTCAATTTGCATTTGATCGTTGCCCTTAAAAATATCTTCCTTGGTTAAGAACAGCGGCCAATAACTCGATTCGCGCCCGTTTTTCAGCACGTCTTTGAACGCTTCACTTTGCCCCGACATATGGTTAACAATGAGGTCGGCCATGATATCTACCGATGCGCCAAACTTTTTGATGTTGTTCCAATCGCCCAAGCGCTCATCGACCAAGGTATGATCGATAGGATCGAAACCCGCGTCTTCACCATCGTAAGGGTAGTAAAAAGGAAGGATGTGAACACCCGTAAACAGGCCACCTAACGGGCCCTGAAGTATGCTTGTTAGACTCTCGATGTTGCCATCGCCTAGTCGGTCTGCATAGGTGATTAGTTGAACGCCATTGCGTATAGACATGATAATTCTCCAAAATTCAGCATGCGCTTGCTCGTACTTCTCTTATGTATCGCGAGCACACATTACTACGAATTAAGCACGACCAGTCTGGCAGATTCAAAATTAACCATGTAACGGGTTTAGCTTAATTCTTAATCTTCTGTTATTGACTGACCAAATTTGGTTGAGACTCACAGAAAATCAAAATCTTAATCGATTAAGATAAAATAGCAGTAGAATAGAAATTTGTAAATGAGAAGTTTAAAAAATGGAACTGTCAAACGCTCATGCGGCGGTTTCAATTAGGCAAGTTCTAAGGCAGGATAGCTCGTTCGAGGGCTGTTCAATAGTAGGAAATAGCGAACAGGGCATTTTTAAATACGAGTACGGACCGCTAGTCTGGAGATCTTGTGTCTGATGACTCATTATTCGCTAACTCGTCAAATTCTCGCTTTGCTTCTTTCCACTTAGCAAGCTTTTCGTAGTATACGTCCCAAATACATGGGCAACACGAACCTCCGCCGCAACAATCGTCTCTTAATGGTTTCTCTGGTTCTTCGGGTAGCGACTTCATAGCACTTATCCTCGACTTTCTTCCTTAAAAATATCTAAATCTCAGATAATATTTTCAAGGCTTAACAATATCCTCACGTCCAAACCTAATGTTTAAGCGCAGAGAATACAACTTTGCCTGTGTATGTTACTCCTTATGATACGCCTTTGCAGCTTGAAAGGTTGCAAAGGCGTTTAACCCATTTTCGTTAATAAGTGAAAGCTGACATCAACGCCATCATGCTAATGGTGTTACAACTTCATACCACCAGATGCCTCAATCCTTTGGCCGTTAATCCAATAACTATCGTTACTTAATAGCGCTGCGATAACGCCACCTATATCTTCGGGTTGGCCAACGCGGCCTAAAGCGGTCTGAGAGGCTATAGCATTATTGACTTCGCTATTATCGCGAACATAGCCACCGCTAAAGTCAGTCTCAATGGCACCTGGAGCCAGGGTGTTTACTCTAATTTTACGGGCTCCTAACTCTGCAGCCAGGTAACGACTCATTACCTCTATGGCTCCTTTAGCCATACCGTAGGCGCTGTATCCCGGGAAGCAAAATCTTGCCACTTCGGTTAAGAGTATTAGTTGATAAATTAAGTGAAAACAAAAAGCCCTGTTGAATTACAGGGCTTAGGATGTTGTGTCGTGTTAGCTAGCTAAATATTAGCTCAATGAGCATTAATCAGCTGGAAGCTCTTCCGACGCTTTATTACCATTTAGGTTTTCTGGTGCTGTCACAATAGGTTTAGGTTTTACGGCATTGGCCTTGGTCAGTATGTCGCTGTTGCCTGTTACCAAATCATCTAATGTGCCTTTTTCCGCATCGACCAAGCCCACTTCACGCAACATAGAGTCTACCAGTGGGGCGTTAGCACGATAGCTTAGTGCGGCTTGCGTTACTTGTTCAGCTAAACCACTACCAGCAGTAGCAACGGTGTGATCGCCTTTCACGCCACTCCCTTGGCCGTAGCCTTGAAGAATTTTAATACCTTCTATGTTTTCAAGTGGCTTAACGGCGTGTGCCACAAGCTCAGGCAATATTTTGAGCATGGCAAGGGCTTTTTGCAGCTCAATTTGCTCGGTCTTAAGCGTATTTTCAGCCTCATAAAGCGCTTGTTTACCTTGTGCTTCAACAGCAAGCACTTTCTCATCAGCTTCAGCCTCAAGCATTTTTGCATCGGCAGCAGCCTTAGCTTCCGTAAGAATGGCGGCAGCAGAGTTTTCAGCTGCTTCTTTCTTAGCTTGTGCTTCTACGGTAATGCCCACAGCCTCACGCTCTGCCTCTTTACGCGCGTCTATAACTTCAATTTGCTTCTTACGCTCAGCTTCTGCCACCATTTTCGCTGTGGTTACTGCTTCCACTTTTTCCACTTTAGCTTTTTCCGCTTCAGCAGCTTTAGCACGCGCGGCCGACTCTTCCTCAGATTTTGTCGCAACGGCAATTTGTTTAATTTGCTCAGAAACCTCAACTTCTTGCTGCTGACGAATGCGCGCTTGCTCTAATGCCTGACGCTTAGCAATTTCTTGGGTTTCAATTTCCCGTGATTTTTCAATTTCCGCAGCCTCGATAGCACGGTTTTTAGCAATCTCTGCTTCGCGCTCTTCCCGTTCTTTCATTTCGCGCTGCTTAGCAATTTCTGCTTTTTGTTCCTGACGTTTAAAGGCAAGAATTTGCTCTTGGGCTAAGCGAGCTTCTTCTTCATCTCGTTTCACCTCTAGTGATTGTTTCTCAGCAGCCAAATTACGCTGTTCAATGAAAATGCGGTTTTCTTGTTGAATATCGTTGGTTTCTTTGCGTTTTTCTTCAATGATCTTCGTTAAGCGTGCTCGCCCCTCTGCATCGAAAGCGTTGTTCTCATTGAAAAACTGTAGGTCGGTTTGGTCAAAACCAGTCAAGCTTACCGATTCTAACTCAAGACCGTTCTTTTCAAGGTCGTTAGCTACGCTTTGCTGAACTTTTTGTACAAAGTCAGCACGCTGTTCATGCATTTCGGTCATGCTCATTTCAGCAGCTACGGCACGTAGTACGTCAACAAACTTAGACTCCATTAGTTTCTTAACTTCTTCAGCGCGAGTGGTGCGCGTTCCTAGCGTTTGCGCAGCCATTGATATGCCATTGGCATTGGGGGCCACGCGTAAATAGAAGTCTGCCTTAACATCAACACGCATGCGATCTTTGGTAATAAGCGCGTCTTTTTGAATTTTTTCCACTTCTATACGAAGGGTGTTCATATTTACTGGAATGATTTCGTGAACGACAGGAAGCACGATAGCGCCACCGTCCTTAATGACTTTTTCACCGCCTAAACCGGTTCTTACGAACGCTGTTTCTTTCGTCGCGCGGGTGTAAAGTTTGGCAAAGATAAGGCCAATAACGATAAGCCCTACAACAATAGCACCGGCAATAAAGAGTATTGACGGCAAGCTAGATGGTTGAATTGTATCCATACTTTTATCTCTTTTAGGTTATAGGTAGCGGGTTGCTAACCAGCTGTGTTGTCTTTTCTGAACTAAAATGACGCGCTCTCCCTGTGCGAACAACTCTTCATCTTCGAAAGGTTCTACTAACACAAAATGAGGCTGTGAATAATGGTCGGTAAACTTTGCTTCAGCTGGGTTGCCTCGGCTTGCTTTTCCAATCGTGATTTCGGCCACAGACCCAATGAAGTCATCGCTGTTTACCGCACTAGACTCTACACTAGGCAACAAGCCTGAAATTACCTTTACGGTTTTAGCTGTTACGAATGCGCCAATAACAAATGCAAGAGGAACGGACAGGAAAGCTGGCAAGGTATAGCCGAGTGCACTCGCTGTTAAGCCGTTAACCATCAAGCCAACTAAACCGAATAGAGTAAGAAGTACTACTAGGTAAATAAGAAAGGGAACTTTATTGATATTAAGCCAGTTGGCAAACGAGGTATTAAGAAACCCATCGCCATCAAACTCTGCAAAATCATCGCCTAACCCCAACAGGCTTATACCAAAAATAGTGCTAACAAGTTCTAGTATGAAAATAAAGAAAACGGCTATAAGCGAAATGCTAAACCAGAAGTTTGTAGGGGAAAGAAGAACATCTGTCATTTACACCGTCCATGATGACTAACTTGCTTTTATTCTTTATACCACAGAACAAAAATTAAGCCAGCGTCTAACACATGTACTTTCGGCTAGTTTGTAACAAATAATGATGGGGACTAATTGAAGTTATGTTTCTGCAGCATCACATCATTTTCAGTAACCTTCAATACACTGCCTTGATCATACCAATCGCCAAGTACAATACGAGTTGCAGGCTTGCCGTTTGCTGTAAGGCTATGAATGTTGGGCCTGTGTGTGTGGCCATGTATCATGCGCTGCACGCCCCATTTTTCCATGACTTTCACCACTTCTTCAGGCGTGACATCCATAATATCTGGCTTAAGATTTTGCTGCTTTGCCTTACTTTCCTTGCGACCGTTATCGGCAACACGCTGTCGATACCATAAAGGAAGCGCAAGCATTAAACGTGGCCACCACCAACCGCGGGATTTCTTGCGAAACTTTTGATAAGCAACATCGCGAGTGCATAGTTCGTCACCATGAGTAAGCAGGGTAGGTGTGCCGTATAAGTCTACAACTTCTTGTTCGTTTAATAACGTCATGCCGGCTTTTGATAGCCACTTTTCACGTATGGCGAAATCGCGATTACCGTGAATGAAGTATATAGGGCAATGCTGACTCACTGCCTTGAAAGCTGATGCTATGGCAGTGTTAAATGGACTAACGTTGTCGTCGCCAATCCAAACTTCAAACAAGTCACCAAGAACGTAAAGTGCATCAGCATTAATCGCGTCTTCTTTTAAAAAGCGCATTAAGCATTCTGTAATGTCAGGGCGGTCGGCACTTAGGTGCAAGTCGGCAATGAAGTAGGTGAACGACATAAATCTTCTTATTGTGGTTTAAAAAGCCGCGTTAAAGTAACGCGGCTTGTTTTTAACTCAAGGCCTTGAGTATGTCTTGAAAATCATATTGGCCAAGGCGTTATTGAGACAGCTATTCGAGCATAGATGTCAGCGGCTATTTAAGAAATAGTCGCTTTTTCAATGATAACAGGCTCAACAGGAACATCCTGGTGATAGCCGCTGTTACCGGTTTTAACAGCCTTAATTTTTTCAACAACATCCATACCTTCAGTTACTTTACCGAATGCACAGTAGCCCCAACCATTGACAGACTTGCTAGAGTGGTTAAGGAAGTCGTTGTTATTTACATTAATAAAAAACTGAGCCGTCGCAGAGTGTGGATCTTGGGTACGCGCCATCGCGATTGTACCCACTTCGTTTGCTACGCCGTTGTCCGCTTCGTTTTCAATAGGGGCTTTTGTGTCTTTCTGATCCATATCTGGCGTAAAACCACCACCTTGGATCATAAAGTTGTTGATTACACGGTGAAAAATAGTGTTATCAAAAAAACCGTCTTCAACGTAAGAAATGAAGTTAGCTACCGTTTTAGGCGCTTTATCTTCAAAAAGCTCTAGGGTGATGTCACCGAAATTTGTTTTTAACGTAACCATTGTGGTTTGTCCTGTGTGTTAGCATACATATAAAGTGGCGGCATTTTAGCGCAAAACGAGTCGTTAGCGCAAAGAGACGGTTATCGCAAAACCCAGCCATATCGTTGCAAAAGGCTTGTACCATTTAAATCGTGACAGTGCTAAACTTTGCGGCCGAAAAATTATGACAAATAGGAAATATAGACATGCTACATCTTTACAACACCCGAACCCGTGAAAAAGCGAAGTTTGTACCGCTTCAAGAAGGGAAAGTGGGTTTGTATGTTTGTGGTATTACCGTTTATGACCTAAGTCATATGGGTCATGCCCGTACTTACCTGAGTTTCGATGTCTTAGTACGCTACATGCGCCACCTTGGTTTAGATGTGAAGTACGTGCGCAATATCACCGATATCGACGATAAGATTATTGCTCGCGCCAATGAAAATGGTGAAAGCTTTGAGGCGCTAACTGCACGCACTATTGCCATGATGCACGAAGACTTTGCGGCGATTAACTTACTAGAGCCAGACGTCGAGCCGACAGTAAGTGGTCATATGGATGAGATCATTGCAATTATCCAGCGACTCATGGACAAAGGTTACGCCTATCAAGCTAAAAGCGGCGATGTACTATTCGACGTAAGCAAGTACGAAGATTATGGCAAGTTAAGCAAACAAGACTTAGATCAGCTTAAAGCGGGTGCTCGTGTTGAAGTGGCGGCAGGAAAAGACGACCCGCTAGACTTCGTACTGTGGAAAACCACCAAGCCTGGTGAGCCGGCATGGCAATCGCCATGGGGCGAGGGACGTCCGGGATGGCACATTGAATGTTCTGCAATGAATCATAAGCATCTTGGTGCGCACTTTGATATTCACGGCGGTGGCTCAGATTTAACGTTCCCACATCACGAAAACGAAGTGGCTCAGTCGTGCTGTGCGTATGACACACCTTACGTAAACGTGTGGATGCACGCGGGTATGGTACAGGTTAATGACGAAAAAATGTCTAAGTCATTGGGTAACTTTTTTACCTTGCGCGATGTGCTTAAAGAGCACGACTCAGAAACATTGCGTTTCTTCCTGATGTCGGCGCATTACCGTAGCCAGTTAAGTTACTCTCAAGACAATATTACTCAAGCGAAGGCCGCCCTAGAGCGTTTGTATACAGCCCTTCGTGGTGTTGAAGTAGATGAAAGCACTGATCTGAGCTACGGTGGCTATCTGAAGCGTTTCGAAGCGGCAATGAACGACGACTTAAACGTACCTGAAGCCTTTTCGGTGTTGTTCGATGTGGCACGTGAGCTTAACCGCCAAAAAGATAACGTAGAAGAAGCAGGTAAACTGGCTGCTGTTCTTAAAGGCCTAGGCGCAATTTTGGGTATGCTTCAAAGTGATCCAGACACCTTCTTGAAAGGCGGTGAAGGCAATGACGACGAAGCGGCTGAAATTGAAGCGTTAATTAAACAGCGTAACGATGCCCGTGCTTCCAAAGACTGGGCAGCGGCAGATGCCGCACGCGATGCGTTAAACGCAAAAGGCGTAGTGTTAGAAGACGGCCCAAGCGGTACTACGTGGCGTAAAGCGTAATTAGCAGCCCATACTTTTTAACAGAATGAAGGCCCGCATTTGCGGGCTTTCTTTTTAGTTAAGCTCAAAGCGCACACCGAGTTTTCGTCATTGAACAGCGGTTTTTGGATATACGCACGAGGCTAAACATCTGAAAGTAAAATGGTATATCCCGAGCTAACGTTTAATGCTTGTGCTGTTTTGCGAGAAATAACAGCTATTTCGTCTTGTTCTTCGGTTTCTGCCATCATTGCATAAAAAGGCTGGCTTAACGTGGCGACAAGCGTCATTTTACTCTCGGTGCCGCGCCTTGTACCTTCGCCAACTTTTATTCTTACTTGCTTTGTTGATTTGACAGTTTTTAGGCTTAAAACTTCAGCTTCCATACTTGGCGCACCATCAAAAATATCGATGTAGTTCGTGAATTTAAACCCTTCTTTTTCAAGCATTGCCATAGCGGGTTGGCCGTCGTTATGTGGTTTACCAATAGCCAACTGAGCCTCTTTGGGTAACATATTTACATACAGCGGAAGTTTAGGCATTAAATCAGCAATAAATTGATTTCCATTTACGGCGCCATATAAATCCGCTTCAGCGTATGTCATAGGAAAAAAGTGACGACCGACGGCATTCCAGAAAGGCGAGTCCCCATGCGTATTTACATAGCCTCGTAGATCGGCCATGACCTGCTTTGGAAATACATGCTGATGTAAGCCCATAAAAAGGTAGCGTACTTTTGAAAGTAGTTTTCCGTTGAAGTGTTTTCTGTATTCAGGCAGTAAGTAGAGCGATGCCACTTCCGCGTAACCCTCAAAATGGTGACTTAGGTGCAGTATGTCATGGGTGTAGTGTGCGCCTAGTGATTTATTTCGCTGTGCGACTTTTTCTCGTTTGTAACTATAAAAACTGTCTTCTTTTCCTAATTCACCAAAAATTGCAGATGTACCAATAAGCTTGCCAGTTCGAAGGTCCTCCAATACAAACAAAAGGTAGTCTGGACGCTCTTGACGCATAAGTTTTTGTTCTTCTCTAATGGAACGCGTTAATTTGTTATCAAGCGTTGCTCTATCCGGTGGGAAGGTTGTCATACCTGGCGATGCAGCTTCAGCTAACGCAAGCAAGCCTTCCAAGTCATCACCTTTTGCTAGTCTCACGCGGGTGTCAAAGCTGATGTTATTAGTCGTAGTTTGTTCAGCGCCAATCGTTTTACACTCAAGGTGAATACCCGCGACCATGCAGCGAACGGAGCCTCCTCCCATTTCAATAGTAGGCACTGCGATGGGAAGTAAAGTAAGATCGCTGGGTAGTAAAGCTAGTTGCTCTTCGTTCATTGAACTAAAAGCAGTGTCTGATATAAGTAATAAACGTTTTCCATTGCTATTCAAAAGCTCTAGACAGTTTCCGGCAAAACTATTCACTTGTTCTTCGCTAATTTCGATGACGTTTTTACCTGTCTCCTTAAGTGTTGAAAGCACCACATTTTTGTCGTTTTCTTCTATCATGCTAGTAGCAACAAGGGCAAAATCACTGCCCACACACATCATTACGTTGGTGTGGTAAATCGCCGTACCAGCAGTATCAAAGGCGCTAAAACATATAGGCGTTAAACCAATAGCTTTACACGCCGACATTACAGCTCTCTTATTGGCTCGTTGGGATAGGCAAACATAGGCTAGCGCGTTTACATGGTCGATCACCATAGCCCCTGTACCTTCAACAATATCTCCGTCTTCTTCAAGGAAAGATAAATCTTTAGCTTGCTGTACGATATAGTGTTGCTGCAGATAACTGACAATATCGTCACGACGCTCCGCTCGGCGGTTTTCACAGTACATAGGGTAGGTGACAAGCAAACCGTTGGGATGTGTACTTAACCAATTATTTGGAAATACGGCATCGGGCGTGTTTTCCCCTTCTGTTTCAAACACCTCTACCGTTATGTGGTTCATACGTAAAGTGCGAACCATCTCATCAAATTCCGCACACGCATTTTTTGATATTTCCGCTCTATTTTTTCCCGTCGATACAAGGGGCTTCTGAAAACTATTGTCTTTGGCTGTTTGTTCGTTGGGGCGAAAGGCACAGGGGCGTACCATTAAAACGGAATTTGGTGTAGTTAATCGTGAGTTTTTGATGTGACTGGCTTGCATATAACGTCCTACAGCCCTTAGCTGAAATATTTCCACTGAAAAGAGCGTGTATTTTATTCTCTGGCGAATTCACTTAACCATGCTCAAGGTGTTGCAAGTTGTTATTTAGTTTAAGCATAATGCTCAATTGTTTTATCATTATGCTTTTCGCTAATTAGTCTTGGATAATGCGTTAATGACTCGACGATTTGTTTATCTATTGGGGAAACGACCATGTATGTAGATTTAGATGCGAAAGATCGCGAGCTTCTCGATATATTGAAGCGCGATGCGCGAACACCTGTAACCGTGCTAGCTGAAGTCCTCTCGTTATCGCGAAATACGGTGCAAAAACGAATCGACAGGTTAGTAAATTCGGGGGTGATCGACGGTTTTACTATTCGTGTTAACGAGCAGCTGCAACCAGACAAAATAAAAGCTCTTATGTCAGTCGAGCTTGAAGGGCTTAGCACAACACAGCTTATTAGTAAGCTTAGGCAGGTGAATGGTGTTGAGCGGTTTCATACTACAAACGGAAATTGGGATTTACTTATTGTTATAACCGCCGAAAGTCTCGCGCACTTAGATGGCATTTTAAAAGAAGTGCGCGGCGTTAAAGGCGTGCTTAATAGTGAGACGAGTATTATTCTGTCTACTACTGAAAAATAGTGTGTACGCCTTATCAGTCTTAGCAGCTATTGTCGCCATTTATCCATCGATTTACATCATCACTTAAATTTAAGTCTGTGCCCAAGTTAAACTCACCTTCTCGAACAGATACCTCGCTGCCGTAGGTTGAGTGGGTAACGGTGACGTGTAAAAAAGGATATTGCGGGGTGCTCCCTTCTTTACGACTGGCCGTGAGTTTGTAGCCGTTTTGTATTGTGTACGTGTTTACGACTATATCGCTATGGATTGGCTGATGCAGTGTGGACCAGCATCGGTTTGCATTGTATTCAATGCGCTCAACTATTTTTTCAGGTTCTTGGTTGGTGGAAATAGAAGAGGTCGGCAAGATCACCATACAGCCTGAAGCAAATACCGCTATACAAATTACTAGTATTGCGTGGTTAAATGAGCGGCTGAACGTTCGGCAGCGTTTAATTTTCATCATAAGTCCCTCTAATCGTTATAATTATATTCATAAGGACTTTATATTAGCTTATTTGTATGAACAATGGCTGAACAGAATACTGGCTAGCGTTCACCTTGACTCAACCGCTTTGCAAATTAATTAAATTTCGGGCTTGCCAGTGGGGATTGCTGATTCTTTTTCGGTGAGATGTGACTTCCAACGCTGCTGTGCAACGTGCGCTTTCACCAGTTCTAAGCATTCGTTTACAACGTTAAGTACTTCTTTATCAAGTGCATCGGCGGTAGGGGTATAGTCGTGCATGCCGACTGAAATGAAGTGGTCGATGCGCTCTGCGTCTAAGTCGCTTAACAGATTAACTAGCGATGTGGTCACGATATCGGCGACTGACTCTTCCAACGTATTTTCAATGGTTTTGCCGATAACAGGTAGGTAATGCAGGGAAGAAACTTGTGCATTACTTCTCACCGCTTTACCCACGCTCTTGCGCACGTGCTCCCGTATCACCTCGCCGTGCTCTTCGCTTTGAATTGACTGGCCTAAATGGTTGATAACGCCAGCCATCCATTGGGTAATGACAGGACGGCGGGGGGCCAGTACCTGTGCGTTGATATCGTCTAATAAAGGCGAACCTGCTGAGATGTCTTTTTGCGCATCGCTGAGCACTTTTACAACAATTCGGTCGCTTAACTCTTCGACAAATACATCGTAGTAAAACGCAAAAAAGCGAAAGACCGCGGTTTGATTTAAGTCGATGATTTCGAATTTGTGCAGGCGGTGCAAAATAGAAAATATGCGCAAGAAACGAAATAGGCGGGTAGGTCCAGTAGGGATTAGACCTATGATATCGTACCAATGCAAAAACGGAAAAAAATACCAGCGTAAATGTTCTTTACGCACAATAGCTACAACCCACCGGAAGCAAAATTCGCTGAAGAAAATGGCGATAAACACCAAGTCGACCAACAGAAAGTTGTTGTGAACGGGATCGTAAGCACTAAGAAAAGCGGGAAAATACGTGCCCAATAGACCATAGACAAAGTCGGTGGCGTATAAGGCATCGAAAATGAGCCATGTTAGGTTTACAAAAAGTATACCTAACATGACTAAATCTAAGATTAACCAAGGCGTTTCATGACTGTTTCGCAAATTTTCTCGGTTAATTCTTAGCATTTCCTTATCCTGTATTCTGACTTAAAGCGTAACGTAAATGCAGTTAGGCATGAACAGTATTGAACTTTAAGTATTAAAGATTAGCTTGATGCGTTTAACCTTGTTACGTCTACATAAAGTTTTAGCTTCTGACCAGGTTGTAAATAGCGCTTGGTATTAAGTGAATTCCACTTGCCTATGTCGCTTACTCTAACATTGAACTTGCTGGCTATACGAGACAACGAATCGCCATTTCTTACTGTGTAGGTCACTTTTTTGGTAACACCGTCTTGCGCTTTACTTTCCTGCCAGATAACTAAGGTTTTGCCAGGGTGAAGCATATCGCCAGGGGCCATACCGTTCCATTTAGCTAACTGTTTAGTGCCTATATTGTACTTACGGGCAATATCCCAAAGCGTATCACCAGATTGTACGGTATGACGTACTTTTTGCTTAGACGTGTTGCCGTTCTGCAAGCTGGCTAGACGCTGTTCCTGAGATAATGTGTAGCTGTCCAGTTCTTGAAGTGCTACTGGTACCATTATCGCTTGACCCACGCGGATCATGGACGAGTCTAGCTCATTCACTTTTTTAAGAACTTTCACGGTGGTGTGATACTGCTTTGCGATTTTACCTAAACTGTCGCCGGGCTTCACCGAGTGGCGCACCCAGTTCAATCGCTCTTTTTGATCAATTTTAGCCAGTGCTTGAGAGAACGCGGCAGCCTTATCAAGGGGAAGTATTAATCTATGTGGTCCTTCTGGTGACGTTGCCCAACGATTGAAACCTGGGTTTAACCCGTGTAGTTCTTTTAAAGACATACCAGCAAGTTCGGCGGCAAATGCTAAATCGACCTGTGAGCCGATATCAACAACTTCGATAACCGCTACATTCTCAACTTCAGGCCACGCATACGCATATTCATCTTTATTTTTTAGAATATCAGCCAGCGCAAGCAATTTAGGCACGTAAGCACGTGTCTCTTTGGGTAAATTTAAGTTCCAAAAGTCGGTAGGTTTACCCGCGCGTTTGTTAGCTTTAATAGCCCTTTGAACGCGGCCTTCGCCACTATTATAGGCGGCAAGTGCGTGCAGCCAATTACCATCAAACATTTCGTTTAGATAGGTTAGATAGTCAAGTGCACCTTGTGTTGAAGCAACAACGTCTCGACGTCCGTCATACCACCAATTCTGTTGCATACCAAAGCGCTTGCCTGTGCCAGGAATAAACTGCCACATACCAGCCGCTCGGCCATGGGAATAAGCAAAGGGATCAAAAGCACTTTCTACTATTGGTAAAAGCACAAGCTCCATCGGCATGTCGCGCTTTTCAATTTCTTCGGTAATGTAATAAAGAAAAGGCTTGGCACGTTTTACAACGCGAGCCATATACTCTGGGTGCTTCAGGTACCATTTACGCTGTGCGCTAATGCGTTTGTCGTCAGGGATCGCTAAGGCGAAATTCGCACTTGCACGTTCCCATACGTCAGTAACGACCGCCTGCGTATGCATATCCGGTATATCGGTAAGCTCAGCGCCTTCTTCTAGCGTATCATCATTGGGGTGAACAACATCAATAACGCCGTCTCTTGCAATTTCACAATCAGAAATGGCTTCTTCGTTGTTATGAATTTCACTGCACGCTTCTAGCGAAGCGGTTTCGTTACTTTCTAATTGTGCATTGTCGTTATTATTATCGGTTAACTGACAACCCGTTAAACCTAGCGCCAATATCAGTGGCGACAGTGGGAAAAACTTCAACTGCATATATGAAGAAACCTCGTGGAGCACTGCAAACCGACCATGTTACGATAATCGGCTTACTTTTGCATCAAAACTCATCTTTCCAGCGGCGAACTGCAGCAAATACAGCTACATCGTCAGCCAGATTATTTTCGCAATAGGCTTCGGCAGCAGTTTTCACAGAAAGTTCATGAGCCCGTAAAAATGGGTTTATGTTTTTTTGCTCTTTGAGATTACTAGGTAGTGTAGGCTGACCTTGAGCGCGTTTTTCTGCCACCCACTGTGCGTAGTCACACAGCGCCTTATTGTCTGGCTCTACGGCTAAAGCAAACTGGACATTAGCCTGAGTATACTCATGTGTACAGAACACTTTCGTGGTGTCGGGCAGTCGCTTTAACTTATTCAGTGAATGATGCATTTGCTCTGGCGAACCTTCAAACAATCGTCCGCAACCTGCTGAAAATAACGTGTCGCCGCAAAACAATGCGCCATGCCCGAAGAAAGCAATGTGATCAAGGGTATGACCTGGCACTTCCATTACTTGCAGCGCCATTTTAAAAACAGGTAGCGAGACAGTATCGCCTTGAGAAACAGATTTAGTTATTCCTCTTATGTGATTGCCTCTTGGGCCAATAACTGGCAAATCTGGTACTGCAGATACTAATTTAGCAATACCACCTGTGTGGTCTCTGTGGTGATGAGTGATGAGAACTGCGCTCAGCGTTAAGCCTTTGGCTTTAATAAAGGCCAGCACTGGCTCAGCATCACCTGGGTCGACAACAATAGCGCTACTCTCGTTATAAATACACCAAATGTAATTGTCGGTAAAAGCGGGAATAGGATGAATGGCTACGCCTGAAGGAAGTGTTTCTGCCGTCATAAGAGTACCTGCTTGTGTAGGTAGAATTATGCGTTACTATAGGGACTTGTGAAGAGCAGAGCAACCTAAGAGCGCGCAGTGTTAATGAGATCGGCGTTTAAAGCCAAACCGCCACGCTACCCTACAAATTGGAATGATTTCCCCGCCGGAGAGCACATTCGACATGCGGTCAATGCAGTTTGTAGCGATTATGCTGAGCGAATTTTTGGGTATCACTTTGCCAAACTAGGCTCGCTAAGTGCCGATATAAATCTCGATACCAGCCCAATTCGACACCACATCAATCACGTTCCGTTTAATGACCTAGCTAGCGAGCAGCCACACCACAATGAAGCGAAAGAGGGCTTTCCCAATCACAATGCATCGGGTATATCGTTAGGCGGTGATAAACGCGAACCGAAAATAAGTAGAGAAAACACGGTAGTGGGGCAGTCGCACTGCTTACCCTTCGCCGAAAACAGCATTGATGGCTTTCTACTTGCTAATGAATTAGATTTTGCGCAAGACCCTCACGAAATATTAAGAGAAGTAGACCGCGTTATTACACAAAACGGTTATGTGATCATAAGTGGCTTTAACCCCTTAAGCCTCGCCGGAATTGCCAAATTTCTACCTGTTAAGCGCGGAAATATCCTACACGATGCACGCTTTTTTACGTCCTATCGCATTAAAGATTGGCTTCAGCTGCTGGGATTTGAAATTGTTGAACAACGTCAAGTGATGTTTTCAACGCTCTTTTTTCAACAAAAATGGAAAGGGGCGGTTAAGCTTCAAGACTATTTAGCATCTTACTTGCCATGGTGCAGTGCGGTGTACGTAATACTCGCGAAAAAGCGGGTTATACCCATGACCGCAATAAAACCCAAACGCAATTTGAAGCCGCGTTTTTCCGCGGTGGGCGCCAGTGTAAGGACCTCTACGATGAATCGCACGCTGCGCTAGTATTGTTAATGAGTATGCCATGTGCAGAGAGAGCACGCCAAGCTCTTAACTTGAAAGCAGCGACAGACGCTTACCATCTTCTATATTTACCAAGATGTTGTAACTAAAACGGATGGCTTTCGCGTTTTTACGCAAGTTTGAAAGGGGAATAGGAGATAGCATAGACTGCTATCTCCTAACTGAGACGTTAGTCGTTACTCGTTTTATAGAGGTGCACATCTCGCTGTGGATATGGGATGCTAATGCCTTCTTCATCAAAAGCTTTTTTAACTTTTTCCTGCATATCCCAATAGTAAGGCCACAAGTCATCTGTGGCGACCCACGGTCTAAACATTAAATCGACTGAGTTATCGCCTAATCCGCCTACACAAATTCTTGGTGCAGGGTCGGTCAACGAGCGCTCATCTTCTTCAAATAGACGCTGCAACACCTTCTTCGCTTTATCGATATCGTCATCGTAACCTATACCAAATGTCATGTCGCAACGGCGTTTATCATATACGCTAACGTTAATTAACGTGGCATTAGATAGGCTGCCATTGGGAATAACAATGCGCTTATTGTCAAAGGTGTTAAGTACAGTATAGAGAATTTGAATCTCTGACACTGAGCCTAAATGACCCTCAGCTTCAATGGTGTCACCCACTTTAAAGGGTTTAAAAATCAGGATTAGCACACCGCCAGCAAAGTTCGCTAGGCTGCCTTGTAGTGCCAGACCAATAGCCAAACTTGCTGCACCTACGACGGCAATAAATGAGGTGGTTTCAATACCTATCATTGAGGCAACTGAAATCAACAGCATTACTTTTAGCACCGCACTGATAAGTCCGCACAGAAACTTATTTAACGTGGGATCCTTTTTACCTAGTCGATGATCTAATAGGTTTACAAAACGATTCACTAACCAGAGACCCACCACCAAAGTAAGAATAGCCAATAATAATTTGGGGGTGTAAGTCATCACCAGTGAAATAGCTTTTTCGGTTAATTCCGATAAATCGATATCAGTCCCGAAGAAATCTTCCATAAATACCTCTTTTATTAATTAACCCCGTTGATTACGTTAAAAAAAGAGGGTTAGATCGCCTTGATTCAAACCGAACGGAACTGCGCTGTTTTGTGACAAGAATTTTCTAGCCGATTTGCCTAAGGCAGATAAGGTTAGTGAGTGGGTAGGTAATTAGTGAGTGAGGAGTGTAGGATGATTAGGCTTATTAGCATACCAAGTTACGTGCTTGCACTTTGATTCTGGTTATATGGTTTTTGCTTTATAAATCTAAGCGCCGCTTTGACCGCCCAATAAAAAAGGTGACATCCCGTCGCTCAATAGCGCTGAATGTCACCTTACTTTTAAGGGGGCGCTTTACAGCTTACTTAATACGCATACCCGGCTTTGCACCTTCGTGCGGCTCAAGAATGTATAGCTCGTCGCCACCAGGGCCCGCGGCTAATACCATGCCTTCACTCAAGCCAAAACGCATTTTACGAGGGGCGAGGTTCGCCACCATTACTGTGTGCTTACCAATTAGGGCTTCAGGCGAGTAGGCCGACTTAATACCCGCAAAAACTTGCTTGGTTTCGCCGCCTAAATCTAGCTCTAAGCGTAGAAGCTTATCGGCTTTTTCCACGTGTTCAGCGTTAGCAATACGCGCAATACGCAAATCTACCTTGGCGAACTCATCAAACGAGATAGTGTCGCTAATAGGGTCTTTTGCAAGCGGGCTGTCTGGGTCGATTGCCGGTGCTGCTGGCGCTAGGCTTTCTTTTGAATCTTCAACCATGGCGTCAATTTTCTCCATTTCTACACGCTGCATCATCGGTTTAAATTTGTTGATGGCGTGGCCTTTCAATAGGGTTTGCAGTGAATTCCAGTCAAACTTGTCGTTTAGGAATTCTTCTGCTTTTTCTGCAAGTACTGGCAGTACAGGCTTTAAGTAAATCACCAACAGACGGAACATGTTGATACCTAGCGAGCACACATCGTGTGTGAACTGCTGCTTAGTCTCGTCTTTAATGGTTACCCAAGGTGCGTTGTTATCAATGAATTGGTTTGCTTTGTCAGCAAGGGCCATGATTTCGCGCACGGTTTGGTGGTATTTACGCTTCTCGAAAAGTGCAGCAATGCTCTCTGATGCGTTTTGGAACTCAGCAATCAAGTCTGGCTCAATCACGTTGTCAGACAGCTTTCCGTCAAAACGCTTAGTGATAAAGCTTGCACAGCGGCTTGCAATGTTAACCACTTTACCTACCAGGTCTGAATTCACTTTTTGTGCGAAGTCAGTGAAGTTAAGGTCGATGTCGGTAACACCGTCGCCCAACTTAGACGCAAAGTAGTAACGCAGATATTCTGGGTTCAGATGGTCAAGGTAAGTACGGCCTTTAATAAACGTACCGCGCGACTTTGACATTTTCGCGCCGTTCACCGTTACGAAACCGTGAATATTTACGCCAGTAGGTTTACGGTATCCCGCACCTTCTAGCATGGCAGGCCAGAATAGGCAGTGGAAGTAGGTAATATCTTTACCAATAAAGTGGTAAAGCTCAGCCTCTGAGTCTGCTTTCCAGAAATCATCAAACTCTAAGTTGTTTTGGTCGCAGAAGTTTTTGAAACTTGCCATGTAGCCAACAGGCGCATCTACCCACACGTAGAAGAATTTGTTCGGCGCACCTGGAATTTCAAAGCCAAAATAAGGCGCGTCACGGCTGATGTCCCACTGTTGGAGACCTTCAGTAAACCATTCTTGCAGTTTGTTAGCCATTTCTTCCTGCAGGGCACCTGAGCGGATCCACTCTTTTAACATGCCTTCAAATTTTGGCAGGTCAAAGAAGAAGTGCTCAGACTCACGTAGTACTGGTGTAGCACCCGATACAACGCTGCGCGGGTTCTTTACTTCTGTTGGGCTATACGTTGCGCCACATACGTCACAGCTGTCGCCGTTTTGGTCTTCTGCACCACAGCTTGGGCATGTGCCCTTAACGAAACGATCTGGCAAGAACATTTCTTTTTCAGGGTCGAACAGCTGGTTAATGGTGCGTTTGCTGATGTAACCCGCGTTATCTAAACGGGTGTAAATTTCTTCACACAGCGCCTTGTTTTCTGGCGAATGGGTTACATAGTAGTTGTCGTAATCTACGTGAAAATCAACAAGGTCTTGGTGATGTTCAGCACGCGTTCTTGCCACCATTTCTTCAGGTGTAATGCCAAGCTCTTGGGCTTTAAGCATAACCGGCGTACCGTGTGCATCGTCGGCGCAAACACTGTAACATTCGTTTCCGCGAAGGCGCTGAAAACGAGTCCAGATGTCGGTTTGAATGTGTTCTAGCAAATGACCTAAGTGAATAGAGCCATTTGCGTATGGCAACGCACTGGTTACCAGAATTCGGCGTTTTTCTGACATAATGACGTTATTGATTCTTTGCGTTTCAAAATGGCTGCAAATACTAGCGGAAAACCGCGTTTTTTGCATTACGTAATTCACACAATTCTACTACTAGTAAGGCATTTTATGTTCTTTTCTCGCAAAGCAGAGCCGGCAACTCAAAAAGTTGCTGTAATTTTGGCCAAGTATTTTTCGTTAGATGTTGAAGATACCTTGCCATGGTGTGCTTTTAGCAAGCCAGAAAATGAAGATGCCGGTGTAACAGTTACCTTGCCATTTTGTATAGCTACTCAGTTAGGCGCGCTTAAACAAGAAGTGCTTAGCCAACTAAAAGGGAAGCTTGGCGATGACCAGCTTGCGTTTAAACAAAGCGTAGCGAGTGGAGAAACAGAAGTAGCTCCGGTCACCAATATTAAGAACATCATAGCGGTGGCTTCTGGCAAGGGCGGTGTAGGTAAGTCGACAACCAGTATTAATTTAGCGTTTGCGCTTATGCAAGAAGGCGCGAAAGTTGGGATTTTAGATGCCGATATTTATGGGCCGTCTATTCCCATTATGTTGGGCAACTCCGATGCACACCCTGAAAGCGAAGATAATAAGCACATGCAGCCACTTATGTCACATGGGCTGGTGGCGAACTCAATTGGTTATTTAGTGCCTCAAGAAGATGCGGCGGTATGGCGAGGGCCGATGGCAAGCAGGGCATTAAAGCAGTTATTAGATGAAACCCTATGGCCCGTGCTGGACTACTTGATTGTAGATATGCCACCAGGAACAGGCGATATCCAACTGACAATGGCGCAACAGGTACCACTTACTGCTTCTGTGGTAGTTACAACGCCGCAAGACTTAGCGCTAGCCGACGCCCAAAAAGGCATAAGCATGTTTGAAAAAGTGAACGTACCTGTATTAGGGCTTATTGAAAACATGAGTTATTACCAGTGCAGAGCCTGTGGTACCAAAGACTATGTGTTTTCAAAAGACGGGGGCGAGGCGCTTGCCGAACGCCATGGACTGCCACTTTTAGGTCAGCTACCGCTTGATATCCATATTCGCGAGCATGGCGATGCCGGCACGCCTTTGTTAATTACCTCGCCTGAAAGTGCATTGAGTGAAAGTTATCGCGAGGCTGCTCGCGCTCTGTCTATGCAACTGGCCCTTACTGTTGCGCCACGCAAAGGGGCAGTAAAACACATTAAGGGCAACCCTATTGGCATTGTTGGTAAAGAGTAACTAGCTTGAAATACCTAGGTAACAAATATCAGGAATGCCCGACGGATAGGTAAATTCAGACAGGTGTAGTAAAGGTGAATTATAGCCAGGTTCGATTGCTTAAATTTAAAATTTGATAAAACTATACGAAAATTGCGCAAAAGCAGATAAAACAAGCCTTTGAGCAGTTGAATGCATGCGGCGACATACGCATAATAGCGGCCTAACGAAATGAGGAATACACCATGCGCTTGTGCGACCGCGATATCTACCAACATCTGCAAGATGGAAAAATTAAAATTGACCCTACACCCAGCTACGATCAAATAAGTGGTGTAACGGTAGATATCCGCCTAGGTAATAAATTTCGCGTGTTTGAAGACCACCAAGCGCCGTATATCGATTTAAGTGGGCCGAAAGCACAGGTTCAAGAAGCGCTTGACCATGTTATGAGCGATGAAATTGAACTAGAAGAGGGTAAAGCCTTCTTTCTACACCCTGGGGAGCTAGCGCTTGCCATTACCCACGAGTCAGTAACCTTGCCTGACAACATCGTAGGTTGGTTAGACGGGCGTTCTTCGCTTGCGCGTTTGGGCTTAATGGTTCACGTGACCGCGCATCGAATAGATCCAGGCTGGTCGGGCAACATCGTTCTTGAGTTTTACAACAGTGGTAAGTTACCGCTGGCGCTTCGCCCTAAAATGAAAATAGGGGCACTTAGCTTTGAGGTGCTATCGGCGCCTGCTGAAAAACCGTACAACGCACGAGTGGACGCTAAATACAAAGGCCAAGCAGGCGCAGTTGCAAGCCGTATTTCGTCAGACGACGAGAGTAAATAAAAGAAACTGTCTTAAAAACACGTTTTTTTTCGCAAAAGCGTAGTGCGTTTCCCGCTAATTACTGATAGAAAATATAAGAGCAATAACTAGCACTTATAATAAAGCTATTAGTAACGGGAAGCGCAATGCACACAAACTCTGAACCTTCTTCAGAAACTCTACAACGAAAGCCAACACGTAAAAACAGTATAATTCTATTTGCCTTTATCGCTTCAGTACTATGTGGCTTGGGATTGTGGGCCATTGATCAGCCCAGTGAGATCATTTTTACCGCAGCAATTACGCTGTTTGTCGCTGTGCTCTGGGTGACTGAAGCGCTCCCCATTCCCGCTACCTCACTTTTACCCTTCGCGCTGTTCCCGTTGTTCGGTGTGTTATCACACAGCGAAGCCGCCTCTGCACTTGGAAGTCATGTCATTATCTTACTAATGGCTGCGTTTATGCTTTCAAAAGGATTAGAGCGCGCCAACTTACACAAGCGTTTCGCCATTTACATGTTGCGTATAACGGGTAGCGGAAGCCCGCTCAAGTTAGTGTTGGGCTTCATGTTAACAACTGCAGTACTCAGTATGTGGATTAGTAACACGGCAACAATCCTAATGATGTTGCCAATGGCTATCGCTATTATCAACGCAGTAGACAATCCGCGATTTGGCGTGGCGCTTATACTTGGTATCGCTTATTCGGCAAGCTTAGGTGGGGTAGGGACACCGATTGGGACGCCACCTAATATTATCTTTATGAGCGTGTATGAAGAAACCCAAGGTATTGAATACAGCTTTATCGACTGGATGAAAACAGGCGTACCAATCGTAATACTAGGCGTACCTATTATGGCCTTATGGTTAGCGCGCGGTATTAAACAAGTGGGGAACATCGATTTACCTGTCCCAGGCACATGGACAAAAGCCGAGAAGCGTGTTCTTGCTATTTTTGGCACTGTCGCTTTAGCTTGGATTTTCAGACCTTTTTGGACTGCTTGGATAGGCATAAGCACAATAAGTGACAGTACTATTGCCGTAGCGGGTGTTGCTGCTATGTTCTTTACAAACAGCGGAAACGATAACGGTGAAGTAGACGAAAAAGGAACCAACGACAAACTGCTTGATTGGAGAACCGCAAACGATATTCCGTGGGGCATGTTGTTATTGTTTGCCGGCGGTATTTGTATAGCCAAAGCATTTATGTCATCAGGCTTAAGTGTTCTTATGGGAACATGGCTAACGGGACTTTCTACGCTTCCTGTTCTTCTATTGGTACTTGGAATTTGCTTGTTCGTTACCTTCTTGACGGAAATTACCTCTAACACGGCAACATCTACACTACTAATGCCAATTCTAGCGGCCGCAGGTATGGCTGTGGGCGTAGATCCTAAGTTGTTGATGATCCCCGCGGCAATTAGCGCAAGTTGCGCTTTTATGCTGCCAGTAGCTACAGCGCCTAACGCCATTGCATACTCAACGGAAAAGTTCGACATTAAAACTATGGCCAGAGAGGGTGTGGTGCTAAACGTGTTAGTTGCACTGGTAGTCACTGGGGTGTGTTACGTTACGCTGGCCTAGTTTGAACGCGCTTTTGTGAAGGAGATACGCCAATCTCTCTTTTAAAAGCCTTTGAAAAAGAAGCTTCCGTTTCGTAACCATATTGGTTTGCAATGGTAATTAACGGCTTGTTGCTTTGGATTATTTCTGTGCAGGCACAACGCAGGCGCCATTGCGTTAGGTATTTAATTGGAGTTACGCCTGCACAGGCTTTGAACTTTGCTGCGTAGTTAGATTTAGACATATTCGCAATACTCGCCAGCATTTCTACGTTCCAATGTTGTTCAGGCGCGTTATGCAGCGCTTGAAGGCTATTTGCTATGGCCGGATGCAGTAGAGCCCCTAAGGTTGATGAGTACTTGCTCATTAAATGCTTCACAATCAAAAGGAATACAACCTCAGCGATTTTGTTTAGCAGAACCGACGAAGTGAAGGTTGAGTCCGACACTTCTAACGACGCGCTGATAAGTAACTGCAGACTTTCATGTAGCACTCTACTTTCTTTTGATGCTTTTTTAATTATCCAAAATTCTGGCAGTTCTTTTGTTATTACTCTCATTAAAGGGTGCTGATACTCGAAGTAACCGCAAAGTAGCACCGGGCCTTCAGCTCCTAGTTTCTCGCTAACAGGAATAGAGCTTGCGCTAACATTTTTGTAAGTGTGAGTTTTTGTAGGACTTAAAAGGTGTGGGCTATCAACAGGCAGTAAAACCATGTCGCCTTTTTCTAACAGAACTGGGCCGTCGTCGTTACGGTGTAAGTAGCATTGACCGTGAGTTACGGCGTGAAAATTAATAAAGCCGGTGCCAGAAGTGTCAATTTGCCAGTTACCGCAATATTGTCCGTTGTGAAATACATTGGTGGTTATTTGAAGTTGGTCAAAAAGGCTTTCTAAATTTTTCATGGTGTTTTGGACAAGTATTTAAGCGTTTGGAGCATGTTTGTATAAGACCGAAGTACGTACCATATTCTTCGAACTTATACAGAGATAGTGTGAAAACACTCGAAACACCAATGTGGAGAAGAAATAGCATGAGAGTATTCTTAAAAGGTAGTTTATTTGCAGTTTCACTAATTGCTAGTGGCGCGGTATTCGCTGGCGTTGATACAGAGACCGACGAAAACGGAATTATTTTAGCCGGGCACGACGCTGTAGCTTATTTTACTGAAGGTAAGCCAGTGCTGGGTAAAGCGACTATAACGGCTGTCCACAACGACGCTATTTACCGATTTTCATCGCAGAAAAATAGAGACATGTTTGTAAGCAACCCAGACAAATACGCACCAGCTTACGGCGGCTTTTGTGCCTACGGCGCAACGTTTGGTAAGAAATTTGAAATAAACGGCAAAGCGTTTGAAATTGTTGATGGCGTACTTTATGTGAATAAAGACGAAAGTGTATACAAAGCATGGGCTAGGAACATTCCTACTCATATAAATGAGGCGAATGAAGAATGGCCAGAAATCAAAGATGTAAGTGCAGACGACTTGTAATAAGCTTCGTTTTAGTTGGGTTTTGTTTACCAAATAATCGTTTAGGCGGTTATTTGGTTTTTTTACATTGCAAAGTCGTTGAAATTGAGTAGACTTGTCGACTCTTTCGGTCGGTGTGTAGCGCAGCCTGGTAGCGCACTGTCATGGGGTGTCAGGGGTCGGAGGTTCAAATCCTCTCACACCGACCAACTTCTCTCTCACCCTTGAGTGGCTTGACATACAAGTTAACGCTCAACGCATTGTGCCTGTATCACCAGCTATTAAACCTCTTGTGCTTCAGGTCATAGAGAGGGCAGGAGATAGCCCTTGGTTGTTCCCTGAGATCGGTGAGGCTGTTATTGGTGCTGAAGGTGCCGCTAACAGTATCTCGTCGAAGTTCGGTAAGATAACTAAAGGATTCGCCAAGGTTGAGGGCTACAAGACAGGCTTACACTCGTTTAGAGGTCACTTCGCGACAGCGCTAGAGCAAGTCGGTTGTCCTGAAGACATCGCTACGAAACTAGCAGTGCACAAGCAGTTGTCCTTGACGTATAACTTGTACAGTAAGTATAAGAACAAGGACGAACTGTGGCAGTATGTCGAGAGGATTCATGAAGCTGACTGCTTGAAGCTAGTTTCTAACTGTAGTTAATGAAATGAAGCATAGTTAAAGTTTAGCTACGCTTAGGCTCCTGAAGCTTTCCTGTTAACCTACTCTCGCTAGTTGTGCCCGCGGAGGCGTATTGTGCAATTAAGTTTTCAACCCGCTTTTTTTCATTCGTACTACATTGAGGACCAAATGTAACGTGAATTGACTCCAAGGAATCATCTAATTCAACATCGAAGTAATCTAACGTGGTATCAGAACCTCGGATAAAATTAGTTAAACCGGACCTAAAAAATTCTTCAGAGTTACCAGTATTTTGCCATTTTTGAAAAGCCTCGGCATCTATTGGAACGATAACGAATACGTATCGGTATTCTTCTTGGTATTTCCATGCAATATCTTTTATTCGTGCTAATTCCTTTCCCAGACTGAAGTGATGGTCGTCATTTTCATCAATCCTATGAACTCCAACTAGTCGTGTAGGGTCAGGGTCATATTCAACGTTATTTCCATAAATTTCCTCAATCAAGGGGGGTATTACAAACATCCATTTCTTGTTGTACATTCTCTCAAATGGAACAGGGCTGGATGTTCCATCGCCAACGGATAGCATCATCTCTTGCTTCGAGTTCAGTTGATATTTTTTAAATGGAAACTTTGGGAGGCTTATCATCACCCCATTTAATCCAGAGTAATCCCACATTGAACGTGACTCATGCTCGTTCGCAGTCCAACTACTAACGAAGATAAATTTAGCCCAATGTCTATGCGCTATGAGTTCACTCTCTTGTTTATCATCGACGTAATCTAAACGATTAAGTCTTATCGTACGGTTCATCAAGATGAGTTCTAAAGTATCAATTGTAGTGTAGTGATGGACCTTCATTATTTTTGCTTCCCTGAAAAAACTTACCGCGTCATACTACTTGTTTTGATTTATGATTGAAAAGTTTTCACTACAAAAATCTGAGAGGCCAAATCGACAATGATGAAGCCTCAACTCCCCCCCATAGGGTGCCTCTACGCGCCACGGAAACATCGCTAAGACAATCTTCAAGCCAGTCGCAACGTTCATCTTGACAATATACGAAGACATCGCACAGGCTCTGCTGGTGATTTCGGTCGGGAATTATGCAGAGCCAAACCGACAATATTCGGTACGGTAAGTAACTGAACTTTTGCATGTTCAACTCAGAATTTACCGACTGCAATTTTGCGGTCGCTAAATCTTATTCGGCAAATCTGTGGATTTAACGGAATGCAAATTTGCATTGCGCTAATCGTCCACCAAAGTAAGATATAAACGACGTGCAGGCATTTCAAAGCGCGGTGCAAGCAACCTTTACCGACATACTACTGCGACCGTTATGCTGGATAGTGGCGCTGATTTGTTAACCGTCCAGAAGATGCTTGGGGATGAGGACGTGAGTACCACACAAGTGTATACCCATATCGCTGTTGGCAAACTGAGGAATGACTACGTTCGCACTCATCCCGCTGCAAGTCTTCCTAGTATTTATTCCCCCGAACCCTGATGCAGCTGAAATATCGAATCTCCTCATTGACACAAGTCTTCGATTTTTACGGCGCTTTGTTTTCAAATCTTGCGGAGGGGGGCTTTAATGTTTAATGCTGCGCAAATCAATATTTGAATGAGTAGCTGAAAATAGCAATATGCTTTTACATGCCGGGTTTATAAATTTAAGTAAAAGCGTACTTTGAGTGCCTATTTAAGAGTAAATTTAAACTATTGGTTTGTGCGGGTTTGATTTTTACACTAAACTAGAACCATGAGTACCGAAAATAGAAGTAAAATAAACCATCTAATGTCTTCGACACCTCAAGGTGTCGTATTAGCGTCTGCGTGGCTGACTGAGCAAGGTTACAGCCTAGATCTGCAAAAACGCTACCGCAAGAGTAACTGGCTTAGACAGCTTGAGCGAGGTGCCCTGATAAGAGATGGGGACAAAGTTGATGTATTAGGCGGACTTTATGCACTGCAAACGCAACTTGAATTGAGCATACACATCGGTGCCAAAACCGCCTTATCACTGTTGGGTAAGTTACACTACCTTGAATTAGCTATGCAGCGCTGCCAGCTATTCGGTTCACAAACCGAGAGGTTACCTTCGTGGTTTAAAAAGTATGATTGGGGAATAGACTTAGATTATCACGCGTCATCATTTTTACCTGCTGAACTTGGAATGACAAAGTATGATGTCAAAGACTTCTCAATCAAGGTATCCAGCCCCGCACGTGCAGTAATGGAGTGTTTGTATCTCACCCCTGATAAGCAACCGCTTATAGAGGTTTATGAGTTAATGGAAGGATTGAATAATCTGAGACCAAAGTCAGTTCAAGAACTATTGGAGGCGTGTACTTCTATCAAAGTAAAGCGATTGTTTTTATATATGGCCGAAAAAGCCGGTCACAGTTGGTTGAACTACCTAAAACTGGATGCTATCGATTTAGGCAAAGGTAAGCGCCAGATAGTGGCTGAGGGTGTGTATATCCCTAAGTACCAAATAACCGTGCCCAAAGAGCTTGAATCACATACATGAAATCACTTTATCTAGAACAAGTCAGTTTGCTGCTAAACGTCATTCCCGAAGTAGCGAAAGAAATCTGCTTTGCGCTGCATGGCGGCACCGCTATCAATCTATTTGTACTGGACATGCCACGGTTGTCTGTAGATATTGATTTGACATACATACCGATTCAAGACCGAAGCGAGAGCCTTCGTGAAATCAATCATGCGCTGACAAGAATAATGGGTAGTATCAAGTCACTAAGGCCGACTATAAAAGTTACGCACAAAGCTGATGTCTGCAAGTTGATGGTAGAAGAAGGCGATGTACTGGTTAAGATTGAAGTGAATATGGTTGGCAGAGGTGTGCTTGATGATAGTGCTGAGGTTATGCCGCTGTGTGACACCGCGCAGGATGAATTTGATGTGTTCTGTGATATTCAGGTGGTGCCACTATCACAACTGTATGGCGGTAAAATCTGCGCAGCCCTTGACCGCCAACACCCAAGAGATTTGTTTGACGTTAACTTGTTGCTCAAACACCAAGGCTATTCACGCGAGATAGCGAAAGGCGTTATATACGCCCTTATTTGTAGCAATCGGCCTACCCATGAGATGTTAAACCCCAATCACATTGACCAACGAATTGCCTTTGAAAGTCAATTCAAAGGTATGTCTGAACATGCTTTCACCTATGAAGATTTTGAAGCCACCAGAAGTGAGCTTATCCACGTTGTGAACAGCGGATTAGACGAGAAAGATCGCGCATTTTTACTCAGTGTAAATCAGCTAAAGCCTGACTGGTCAATATACGACTTCTCCCAGTTTCCTTCGGTGAAATGGAAGCTGATTAATCTGGAGAAGTTCAAGCAATCTCGCCCTGAAGATTATGAATTGCACCTAGGCGCGTTGCAAAATCAACTTTCTCAATAGTCAGAACAACAAAGAAGTAGAAGTTCATGTCCGATAATGCAGAGGTTTTCAAACTTAAAAAACGCGTTAGGTACTACGATAAACAGAGTTTTGGGCAACAACTTGACCAACTATTGGCACGCCACGCCGATGGCAGTATAGAAAAACATCAACGCATGCCGTCACTCGTTTATTTGCTGTTGGAGTGGCTGTTTGAGGTTGAAAACAAAGGAACGCCTAAAATCGCCTCGGCTCGTGACATAACATGGTTTATGAACAGGTTGTGGCAGCTAAACGATTCAAACTTTGGCAACAATAATATTGAATCAGTCACTTTATTTTTAAGGCCATTGATCAACAACCAGTTCTGGATTCAGCATTCTAAAGCGTATTGGTTAAGAGGACTCGTGTTACAGCATGCACTCATGTTCCCTATGGGAAAAAGTCCATTCAATGATGAATTTTTCCAAGCTACAAAAATAACGCTCAGTGATTATTTTCACATCACCGCTGCTATTTTGGTAGGGATGGATAATGAACGTCGTGTGATGAATTATTTTGAAGTGGTGAAAGCACTGCATCCGCATTTCAGTATTGACACAATTGCTAAGGCCATAAGAGTTTTCGCTATGTTTCCTGAAGAAATTGAGCGTTTTCTATCGGAGAAAATGCCTCGCGAAAACGCGATGAGCATTATAAACGCAGACACTCGATTGATTCATTGCCCCGTTATTCTCAATACTCGTGGCCTCTATACGCCAGACCATGCGTTATTGAGACGAGGGTTGTCAGAATCTGCTTTTAATCATTTTTTAAGAATAAACCGCGATGGTTTCAGAATGCGTTATGGCGATGCATATGAGAACTATGTCAGAGGCTGCCTAATTCGAGACGACGTTTCCTTCGATTCTGAGGATGAACTAAAACTGCTATACAAAGAGCACAGGGTTGAAGGTAAAGTGGTTGATGCGGTGGTAAAAGCTACCGATGGCGTTGTTTTCGTTGAAGCTAAAGGCGTTGTCCCAAAAGTCGAGACAATGATTACCGCAGAGCCGAGACTAATTAAACACCACCTGAAGGACACGGTGATCAGAGCGGCAAAACAAATTATCGAATGTGCTTTCAGATTGGAACAACAATGCTATCAAAAACTGCCGGAGAAAGCCGAAAGATATGGGCTTATTGTTACGCAAGGCGAATATTATCTGAAACGCTTTAGCAACATAGCCAAGCATATAGCCGCCGACACCATATCAAATCTGGAATCAAAGTTTGGTCAACCAATTCCTTACGAAAACATTTTTGTTTGCAACATAAATGACTTCGATTACTTGACGGGGACAGAAGCAACCTGCGAAGACTTTTTCGTGTCGTTTATGCAACACTGCAAAGAAGAGGATGCGGATACATCAACCAGCAAAATGCTTATGCTCCAACACATAGAGTCCTTCTTCAAAAAGCTGGAATCTCAAGGCCAAGAGTATGCAAGAGCACGGGAAACCGCAGTAAAAAACGAATCTTTGTTCACGGCGTTGGTTGATATTGTCAAAGCGAATGTCGAATACTGGAATAGCAAATCGAAAACAGAATTGTTAGAAAAAGGAAACGATTTAAGAAGAGCTGTAGTTCATACAGTAGCAGATCAACTATGATGAATTGAATTTAACATAAAAAGATTGGTTAGCTCGGCGTATCTGGCTTTTTTTTGATTTCACGCCAATCTCGCCCCAAGTCTTTCGCACTCCACTTGGATGAAGCTCGGTTATCTAGACTAAATTGAAGGGCTTCTGGTCCCATTACTACGAGTGTTTTATGTTGATTCTCTTTCGTTGGCCCTTGTCTATCTTTCGATTTCCAAAATATCCATGTGTCGAAATGAGGTCTTTCTCTATCTTCGGTAATGTCTTGACGTAAGCGAATGATCTCACTAGTTGAAGGGGTATTGCTAGATGTTGCTTTGATAGGGATTTGGTTATTTAGTTGCTCAAGAAAATCTTTGGGTATTAGCTTTTGCCCAGTGTTCGCGCCACTTCGGAGTACTTCTACTAAATCCGAATAAAAATCACCGAAGTATGGGACTATTCTATAACCTACCTGAACGTCAAATTTAAAGAATTTTGGATTACTACCTCTAGAGGTCAGGGCGAGCGAAAAGGGATTTTCTCTTGTTGAAAACAAACAGTCGAAGCTGGCTGATCCAGTATTGATTCTAAACTGCTGAATATCCGTGCCAACTGCTAACATACTTTTGTGCAGCAATCGTAGTGAAGTCATTTCCATTTTCTATCATCCCTTGAACGCGTTACTAACGTTCTTACAGTGAGTAATTAACAAATTCAAGTTGTTCTTCAAAATTTTAAATGTTGTATTCTTTAGGGCAGTTACATTAATCTAATCAAAAAGTTGTTTCTAACTATTTGTTCTTTAAAAGCTTGCTGTTGACCTAAGGTACTAAACGTACTGCATCGTCATTCATATGAACGGGCGGGTGTACGATCATAACCTTGGGCGTTTTTTGAGTGTTGATCCGTTCATTCAGGCTCCGGGCAATTCACAATCGATAAACCCATATTCATATATTATGAATAACCCCTTAGCTGGAACTGATCCCTCCGGCTACATGTCATGCACAGGTTCAAGAATTAAAGGAACTAGCTGTGCAAGTACTGGTGCGAAGGTGATTGGTACTCCCGGCGATTACGATAGAGTAAGTGAGATAGCCATGAACAATGTCGAGAGCGAGCTCTCGTCAATGCAAAATGGCGCTTCTCCTACAAGTAACGAAACAAGGTTTACTAATGTTTCAGAAACCACAGAAATTGAAAGCCAAGCATCAAAACAACAAGATACAGGTGAAGACGTAGGGCGCGTCGACTGGCTTGCTGTTCAGCAGTGTGCAGCTGGCTATGGCAACTGTGGCTCATTCGATATTCATGATTGGGTACGTTCAAGTGACGCTATGGGGCTGGAAAATTATGGAGAGATCCGGGATGTTTATGATGGATTATTTGGCATTAATGGAAGATTTTGGAACAAACAAATACTGGCAAATAGTATTATGCCGCTGGGGTTCGCTGGTTCGCCACTCATTCGAGGTTTGAATAGTGCCACAGTGTCGATGAGGACCGCAGTAACGTCGAGCTCTAAGTTGTCAGGATCAAGTTTGACAGCCAAAGTAAATGTTGGTGTTCCTGTCGAGAAATTTTCAGGATACATTTTTAAAGATGGCGCTACACATGGCAAGGACCATATTTTCAGAAGTCTTGGCTATGGTGTAGAGCATTCTTCTCAGCTTGCTAAAATGTATCAAAGTCAAGCTGCAAAGCTATATTCTCAAGGAAGATTCAATGCTGGTGAAATGACCAAATACGGACAACGTATTGAAATTGGAATTAACGTACCCTGAATTAGTGCAGCGTATGGAAGAAGCTCCTACGTCAAATCAGGCTGGATGATTAGGCAAGATGGTTCGATAACTTTATCGAGGCCATTCTCAGGCTTCGTCAGATAGGGAGCTATATATGTTATACAAAAAAGTCGTTCTGAAAGCCTCAGAGTTCAAAGACGAAGGTTTGCCTGAGGGAGTTGTAGGTTATGTTATAGATGACTTCGGTGATGGAAATTACGACGTTGAATTTTCGAATGAAAACGGCGAGACAATAGATATATTAGTATTAAATTCCAATCAGTTTGAGCTAGTTGATGGCTGAGCTAGGTTGAGTCTATGTCATTACTATAATCGGGTCTTCATTAGTACTTTATCATTTGCTGCAGACTGAACGACCAATAGCAGCAGAAATGATCACTAGAGCACAGCAGGTTGGGGGGTAGGAGAATAATGGTGTCAGTGTCTGAGAAAAATAACGAGGTCAGAGTTAATTTTGGCTTGTTTGCCTCTGGGGCGGCCTAGCTGTGTTGATTTGAGTGCTATTCCAGTAAGCTTGGCGATTTCCTGCTTGGAGTTATCATTGCCGGGCGCGACTCTTTTGAGTATAAAGTCTGATGATTGTAAATCAGGTTTTGGTTGATTCCACTTTCGAAAGAGCGCGATATGCAGCTAGCCTCAAGAATAAAAGGGGGCAACTCAAAATCAAATTGGGTTAAGTGCGGTTAGAGCTAAAAACAAGAGCATCAATCATAATTTGAAACCAAATCCCGCTTCGGCGGGGTTTGTGTTTTAAAGTTAGTAATAGTGCGGGTGATGAATTTTCGGTATTGGCTATTCAAGGTGAAAGTTAATAAACGAAGCAAGAATCAAAAGGGGCAGAATCATTTAGAGACTGAAACAGTTTTAAAGCCTAAAAACAACGTCGTTGTTGCGCGAGAGAACTCAATTGTCCTAACATATGTCGTAGCGTTCGTTGCTGATAAGAAAAACTAAGCATTGACAAATCACTCAAAAACACCTGCACCACCGCCAACTGACCCTAACCAAAGCAACATTGCTCAACACTGGAAACGGGTTAAAGAGAAGTTGCAAGCCATCGAATTCAATTGGCGTCCTTTTTCTATTTACGATGAATTACCGCTGCATAAGCACATGGTGTTCTGGTGGCCAATTTTGTTTTTCGTTGGATGGGCACTTCTGTTGACCGTGCCTTATTGGTGTTTCTGTTGGCCTAGTCCGACTGATTATGAAGCCTTGCTGAAACAACTGGGTTTTCCTATCTTTGTTGCATCACTTTGCCTCCCGATAAGCGTAGCGGTGGGTCGTTTCCATGCATCAAAGCAGCGAGCCAAAGCAAATACGTTAACGGTTGAAAACAACGCATTCAACAACTACTTCGCGCACCGCAACCATTTTATGGAGCATATAGGAAACGCTGGTATACCAAAGGAGTACGAGGGATTCATAGAGGTGTATGACAGCGACAAGCTTTATAAAACCGTATTTCCACAAAACAGCCTTTCGGAGCAAAACTTTCGAATTAATAAGTCTACGTATAAAGCTCAATTACGGCGCAAACTCAAAAGTTTATATGGACATATCAACACCTTTGTCATTGAAGTTGAGGAAGGTGAAGTGGAGCGAGACCACGAGGAATTTGAAGCGTTTGCTCGCACCATTCCTCATGCTTTTGGCTTTCGGTTTTCAGATGGTTTCGCGAAATTTTATGGAGACTATGCCAAGAGAACCAACTTTACCTTTTTTTCTTTGTGCTTTTTGGCCATCAAGCATACGCTCTTATCCGTTCATGCGTTTAATCATATTCAAACCGTGGGTTGGCTCATCGAAACAGAGTTTGAACCCTATCTAACGTCGCTAGAAGAAAATGAAGCGTTAATAAACGCAGATGCAAAAGCAATGGAGTATATGGTTTGGCTGTTAACTGAGGATAAGTCTAGGTAGTGCCAATATTAAGAGTCTTGCAAAACTTGATGTCACCACCTCTTCTTTGATACGAACTTCAGTCTTAGGCGTGGTTGCATTCAGCGACTTAAACAAGATGGCGAATGGGTTGCCGTTTTGAGAATTTTTCTGATGTCGAACTAAAACAATGTAGGCGAACCTCGTTACCCTTTTAGGTTTCACAATATTTTCAAGGAACATGATTCTAACAATGGAAAATTTTATCGACTTTATTACAAATCCAGACCAAGTTTGCAATGTAAACATGGTTTTGGCAGCAATAATTGGTGTACTCGGCTTGCTATACGTACACAAACGAAATCGTGATGTGGCATTACAAGCAATCAAAGTTGATTTGTTGGACATCATTGACGGATTAGCAAAAGACAAGGCGTGGCTTTTTCCAACACGCCACTTTTCAATAGCGAGAGCTTTTTCTTTGTATTATGGCAAGGCGATTCCATTTAGTGTGATTCGCATTTTGTGTCAATCTGAAGACGCTGATGCAGCATTTACCTCTTATTGCAAAGTAAGCGGTCTCGTCAATGTTAAAAAGGATAGTGGCGATATTGAAACTCTTTCTGCTCCCGGTATGGCATGGAGAATTTCTGCTTTGATAATCATCACATTTTGGATGTTCTCTTTGACAGGATTGCTTTTTACACTTTAATACTCCTGTTTGCACTGTTGTAACTGTCATGGGGTGTCAGGGGTCGGAGGTTCAAATCCTCCCACACCGACCAACTTCTCTCTCCCCATTCAATGGCTTATGCCATATATATCAAAGTAAAATCGAAACTCACTTTTCTTGTACCAATATACAGCAGTAAATTTCGCTCAATAAAAGAGTGCATAGTTGTATATACACTCTTAAACACTATTAGCGCAAAGCCTAGTTGGTTTTAATGCTCAAGATGTCTAAAAGCATCAATAGAGAACCCGCCATAAACAACCATACTCCAGCGGTTGCAAATTTGCTGAAGGCTGGCAAGAAAAGGGTACTTCCCCAAAAAAAGCACAAGCAGGCGGCTACACCCAATTTGTTATTTTGTACTTGTTTCATGATAGTCATTTTCACGTCTTCCTTACTACTAAATAGAAGGTTGAAACTGAAGGCTTACTGAAATACGGTTCCAGCTATTAATTTGAAGAATAATAGACGTGAGTTCTATCAGCCCTTCTTTTCCGAAGGTGCTTTCTACACTGTTATACATTTCTTCAGTAATAGTGGAAGAGTGGATAAGCGTTAACGCTTCCGCCCACGCTAATGCTGTTCTCTCTTCAAAACTGAAACAATCTAGCTCTCTCCATGCAGACAATACATCAAGCCTTGACTGATTTTCATCAGACTCTCTCGCTTCTTCGGCGTGCATGTGTTGGCAGAAGCCGCACTGATTAATTTGTGACGCACGAAGCTTAACTAAATGTATGAGTTTATGACTTAAAGTACTTTTGACTGAAGGCTTAACCAAGCCTGTGAGGTGTTCAAGAATATGGGGATATTCAGAATATAGCTCAGATTGTGTAACACGTTTTTTCATAGTGATCTCCTTTAAACTGCGGAGAACTATAAAGTCTAAGCAAAACGCTTAATTGTAAATTTGCGACAACTTTCGCTTTCTATACTGAAGGGGCGTTTCCAGCGCGAAATCACTAAACGAATGCGTAAAGTGCGCTTGGTCGAAGTAACCACATGCCAATGCGACGTGGCTCAGCGCTTCAGAATTTGAGGTTAATAACGATCGAGCATGGCGTATTTGAGCAAATTGATACAGTTTGTTTGGCGAGAAACCAAAGTTAGTGCGAAATTGGCGCTCCAGCGTTCTTCGGCTGCCCCCGAACTGATCGGCAAGATGTTGTGGGGGCACCAGTAAATTCATCGACTGATAAAGCATGCGCTCCCATTTCTGAAAGGCTCCATCAGTATTTTCTGCTAGCTCAAACAACCAGTGCTGTATTGCTAAGCACTGCTGGCTAATAGTTTTTCCAATAAGATAGGCTTGCAGTCGTTGATAGGAATCACGCTGCTTAACCATAGCCAACGCGATGTCGATTTGTTGGTTTTTACTGTCATCAAAGGTTAAACCGAACAAGTATTTCAAGGCACCGGGCCTAAATCTTACACTTATTTGTCTGCAAGCCAGTTCCCACGGCATGGCGCAGACCTGAGTATGGTAAAAAAATTGTGCTTCACAGTTAGTTTGATCGAGATAAAAAGTCAAACTAGCACCTGCATCGGGATAAAATTTTTCGTTTAGCGTCGTAGCTGAGCCTTCTGGGTTATCAATCACCCATATGCATTGTACAAACCGTTTTATGGAAGCAGCAGGGGTCACGAAACCAATATCAATCTGCTTAAAGCTAGCGGCAGGAATAATTTCGTTGTTGGTTGAAGCGTCCATAAACGTTGGTTGCGAGTCTAGAGTTAAATCAGTGAAGCTTTATATTACCCCTGTCGCGTGACGTATCAATACAAAGTTTCACGTTTAGTTAGCGTAGCGACCTAAAAAGCTGGTTATAGATTTCACCACGGCTTCAGCACTTTCAATTTGCGGATAGTGCCCAATCTGATCGAGCTCAATTACGTCTGCATTAGGAATGAGTTGTTTGTACCGCGCCACCATATGCGCGCCAGAGATTGGATCAGCCATACCTGCGGTTAGTCGAAGAGGGGCATTGGCATTTTGCAGTGCACTTACCCAGCGCTTTCGGTATTGTTTACGCTGCTTCATATAGTCCAAAAGCAAGTGCATGTGTTGGTGACCATTATTTGCACTGATAAGTGTCCAAAAATCATCGATGTCTTGATCTGAAGGAGGTGTGTTTGGGCCAAATATGTTGTGCATACTTTTTCGAATTGCATTTTTGTTTAAAAAGCGAATGAGTAGACCACCAAATGGAGATAGCAGCAGCTTTTGAATGGGCAGAGCTCGATGTGTCTCAGGAAAAAGGCCACCATTAAGTAAGTGCAGCGATTCGATGCGAAAGGCAAGGTCGTTTTCCAGTTGCTTCGCCATCATTTCTTGCGCAACCGTATCACCGTAATCATGAGATAGAACATGGGCACTTGTGATACCTAAATGCCTTATTACCTCACTTATCGTGTCTGCTTGTTCTTTAATTAAGTATTTTTTTGGTGACTTATCGCTAAAACCAAACCCCGGCATATCGAGCGTCACGCATTGATACTTGTTTGTAAGTGCTGGCCATATTTTAGCCCAATCAAAACTTGCGGTGGGGTATCCGTGAATGAGTAATAGTACTGGTCCCGTGCCTTCTTTTTTATAAAAAACTTGCTGACCGTCGACGTTTAAAAAGTGGCCGGAACTTCGCCAATGTGAAAGTTGCATTTCTACATGCCTTGTTATGTTTTTGTATTTAGCTTGCCCAGCCTTTGATTTCACGTCTGTCGTGAGGGCGACATTTTAATAATGTCGCGCGCTGCACAGGGAATTTATAACGCAGGGTATAGGTTGTGGAAAATGAGAGGCACGCTAGGCTTCAACCGGAATACACACGGTTACTTTCGTTCCCTCTCCAGGGGTTGATGTTAAGTCAATCTCACCGTTAAATTTTTGTCGTACTAAGTTGTATAAAATATTTAGGCCCAGACCTGTACCGCCTTTATCACGAGCCGTGGTGTAAAATGGCTCGAATACCTTCTTGTGAAGTGCCTCTGGTATACCTTTGCCATTGTCTTGTACGCTAATCACAATGCCTTTAGCATTTTTGCTGCAGCTCACACTTACTCTATTTACGTCGTTATTTACCGATGGACCAAAAGCGTGACGCTGAGCATTCGAGATTAAATTTGTTAGCAATTGGGCAATAATGCCGGGACAGGTGGTTATCACCAAATTGGGCGTAACGTCTATGCTTAGCTCAACTTGTTCTTTGCGAAGCATGGGTTTTAAAGGGTTACAGACTCTAGGGATATATTCGTCTAATGCAATTTCTTCTATTTCTAACGACGTTTGGTCAGCAGAAGTGCGCTTAAAGTCTTGTACTAAATTCGCTGCCCGCATCAGGCTTGTTTCAGCCAAGTTTAGCCCTTCAGAGCAAATAGCTTCAAAGTCTTTAAAACCCTGCTCGGTTAATTCATCGTTTTCGAAGTCTCGATAGATGCCTTTTAGTTCTTCTTTGCAGTTACTGACGGAGGTAAGTGCAATGCCTAACGGCGTATTAACTTCGTGAGCAATGCCTGCGACTAGATTTCCTAACGCCGCCATTTTTTCTGACTCGACGAGCTTTTCTTGTGCGGCCTCAAGTTCAGCCGTGCGGTCTATTACTTTTTGCTCAAGGGTTTGGTTGGCCTCAATTAGCCTCTGCTCGTAATCTGCGCGCTCATTTGCACTCACTGCACGCCCGTAAAGGTCTGCCAGTGATGCCGCAAATACAACTTCATCGGCATGCCATTCACGGGCTTTGCCTTGGTGTTCACAACAAATTATCCCAATCATTTTGCCGCGGTGGCGAATAGGGACATCAAGCATAGAGCTAATTCCAAGCGGCGTTAAATACACTTCTGCAAATTCAAATGTTGCAACATCTGTTAATGCGTCGTGGGCCGCAATGGTTCTCTCTGAATCTAGCGCCTCGAAATAATGAGGAAAGTCTTTCCGGGTAAGCACTAAGCTTTCGTGGTCCAGGTCATTACCCTTATCAATGAGCAATGTGCACTGTACCAGTGTTTGCATTTCATCATACAACCAAATGCCAGCTCGAGTAATTTGCAAACCCTCACACACCGAGTTGATAATAAGTCTAGAAGCAACGTCTAATTCACCTTTATCAATATCTGCGCTTTGGCTAACGCGTAATAAGATTAGTTCTAGCGATTCTTTCATTCATCTTCGTCCGGTTCTGTGGCTCGGATTTCAAGGATCCTGTCGAAGTGCTCTATCATAATGTGGGTGATTAGCGGATCGAATTGTTTCCCGGAATTCTCATGAAGATAGGTTTTTACTTCCTCAGGACTCCATGCCGGTTTATAGCAGCGCTTAGATAGCAATGCGTCGACAACGTCGACAATTGCCATAATACGACCCTCCACGGGAATGTCGTCTCCAGCTAATCCTTCAGGGTAACCTTGACCATCCCACCGCTCATGATGCGTTTTCGCAATGATGGCGCCCATTTTAGCAACGATGCGATCAGATCCCGCAAGTAGCTCGTAGCCTTTTTGTGCATGGGTCTTCATGATCTCCCATTCTTCGGGGTCGAGTTTGCCCGGCTTATGTAAAATAGTTTCAGGGATGCTAATTTTACCCACGTCATGAAGTGCGGCTGAATACCGTATGGTCTCAATAAACTCTCGGCTCATGTGAAGCTTTTCAGAGAGAAATTCGGTCATAAGAATGACCCTTCTCACATGACCACCGGTCTCTTTACTTCGCATTTCGATTGCGTCGCTAAGCACCATAATGAGTTCTTTTTGGGTTTTTTGTATGTCTTCTTTTTGCGTGAGATTTTGGAATATTACCGCCACATTAGAGGCAAACATCTCTAAGGTCTTGCGCTGCAGAGCATCCAGTGGATGATCTAATTTAACATACAAAATGTTGTGGCTATCTTCTCCAGTAGGGTAGTAGCCGATGAATAAATCTTTAGACTGATAGTGACTTTTGTTTTCTAAGACTTGTTTGATTTCTTCTTCGATGGTTTCAGGAATTCGGCTAGAAATTCCAGGTTCGCATAATCCAACTAGGTCGCCGCTGGCGCCTAGCACCGTCATGGTCGTATCGCCATATAAGTCGGTGTGCTGAGTAGACAAGTAGAGTACAGAGTTGTTTAGGTTAAGCAGTGTAAGTGTCTGTTTCAGCACTGCGGTGCCAAATTGGGCTAAAGACTGGCTTGCTAAAACGGAAGACGAGGATTTTAAAACGTCTTCCATACCGCGCTTACCTTGCTCAATAGTCTGAATATCCCGATACGACCTTATTGCTGTGTACACACAAGACTTAAGTTTAAGCGATGATAATTCAGTTTTGGCTTTGTAGTCGTTTATGTCGTAACGCCTGATTACCTCTTCTTCCGGCGCCTGACCAGGTTGACCTGTTCGCAGAATAAGGCGGGCGGTATGGTTATTGAGCTGGTTGCGAATGGCATCAACCAAATTCAAACCCGCATCGTCAGTTTCCATCACCACATCAACGAAAGCGAGAGCGATGTCTGGATTTGCTTTGAAAAGTGCTAGGCCTTCAGCGCCACTGTGAGCTGATAGAAATTCAACCCCGCGTTTTTCGAAATTAAATTTCCGCAGAGTGAGTTTAGTGACCTCATGTACGCCTTCTTCATCATCGATTATGGCTATTTTCCATGGAGCTTGGCGAGAGGTGGATTGTTCTGTTTTTGACTTCTTAAATAACGACATACATAGCGCTATAAACGTTTAGATACATTAAACGTAAGCCACAATTTTCAATCTCGCAAACTTACTCGACAAGTTTTGTTCTAAAGTTCAATGAACATATTTTGATGACAGAAGTCTCTTTATCATCAGTTAGATGTGTTTTAGGCAAGTATTAAAAATATGCCATGTTTGTTAAATTGTGGAGCCCAGCAGATTCCAGTAAGAGAAAACTGCTGGGCCGCAATACCTTACAACAATAGCGTTTAGCTATCTTCGATAGGGGTATTTTCAGTAATCGGTACCGTATTTACGTCGGTATCTAAGCTTTCTACCGCATTTCGTACGCCTGCGGCGTAGTCTGGATGTACCTTTTCTAGCACGGCGTACCAACGCTCTTTTACGCTATCTGAGCACGGGCCCATTGCGGCAGCGTAGTTTTTATACAGCCGTTCTTTTTGATCATCAGAAAACATCTCATACAGTTTTCGCGGCTGCACGTAATCCACATCTGCTTCATCTTGATGATATCTATCAGCGTCTCCATCAATGCGAAGCGGAGGCTCTTTCACTGAAAAGTCAGCCACCGGCCCTTCGTATTGATTGGGCTCATAGTAGGCGTCAGGGTTACCAAAATCATTGGTAAAGAAGCGCATCGCGCCGTCTTTGTGATAGTGGTTTACCTTGCTATTTTTCGGCGCGTTAGCGGGGAGTGCTTCATAGTGTGTGCCCAAACGATAGCGATGGGCATCAGCATAAGAAAATATGCGAGCCTGAAGCATTTTGTCAGGGCTAAAGCCAATACCAGGGACAACATTTGACGGACTGAATGCTGCGTTTTCTATCATTTGAAAGTAGTTTTCTGGATTTCTGTTCATTTCCAGTTCGCCAACTTCAATAAGCGGATAGTCATCGTGCGGCCACACCTTGGTTAGGTCGAACGGGTTATAGCTTTGTTGTCCTGCTTCCTCTTCTGGCATGGCCTGAATGTACATTGTCCATTTTGGGAAATTGCCTTCTTCAATGGCGTTATATAGCTCTTCCTGATACTTTTCCCGAGTGCTTCCAATGATTTTTTCAGACGTTTCATTGGTGTAGTTTTTAATGCCTTGTTGAGTTTTGAAATGGAACTTCACCCAATGACGCTTGCCTTCCTTATTCCACATGCTGAAAGTGTGGCTGCCATAGCCGTTCATGTGCATAGGTGACACCGGAATACCACGGTCTGACATTAAAATGGTAACTTGGTGCACGCTTTCTGGCTGTGCAGCCCAAAAGTCGAACATGGCTTCTGGTGAGCGCAGGTTAGTTTTCGGATGACGTTTTTGCGTACGAATGAAGTCAGGGAACTTGTATCCGTCACGAATGAAGAAGATAGGAGTATTATTACCTACCATATCCCAGTTGCCTTGTTGTGTGTAAAACTTCAAACTAAAGCCTCGCACGTCACGCTCGGTATCAGCTGCGCCTGATTCTCCCGCTACCGTAGACCACCGGCTTAATACTTCAGTTTGTTTACCCACTTCTGAGAATAAGTCAGCGCATGTGTAATCGGTAATGTCGTGCGTGACCGTAAATGTGCCCTGTGCACCCCAGCCTTTCGCGTGAACGACACGTTCTGGAATTCGTTCGCGGTTTTGATGCGCTAACTTTTCAATGAGTTGATAATCTTGTAAGAGGGTGGGGCCGCGCTCTCCTGCTGTTTTAGTGGTTTCGTTACTTACTACGGGGGCGCCTGCCGACGTGGTTAATTGCGGTTTCTTAGCCATTATAAAACTCCTTTCGTATGCTTTTTTTGAAAGCCAAACTTCCATAAACATCATGTGTGCCTGACTCATGACATGCTTTTGCTACGCACTGCTAAATGAAAGGGTTTACAAACTTCTATATATATCTATAAAAACAAACAATCTGAATTAGGTTTGCCACCTATTGAAGAGCAAACTCGTCGTGTTTACTCTAACTTAACAAGTTCAATTACCGCGTTTAAGGAAGTGTATGAATTTTGCCGAGTTTGCAGCATCAAGAAAGAGTGTTAGAGGGTTCACTAAACAGCCTGTTACTAAGGAAACAGTAGACGCGATTATCAACGCAGCGAAGTGGGCGCCATCGTCCTATAACACGCAAACCTGGAAAATTCATGCAGTAACAGGCGACGTGCTTGATAAAATTCGTGAAGGCAACACCAAAAATACACTTGAAGGTAAACCGCACGTTCGAGACTTTCCCTACAAAGAGGACTACGAGGGGATTCACCGTCAGCGTCAAATTGATGTAGCCATACAGCTGTTTGACGTAATGGGAATAACCCGAGAAGACAAGGAAAAGCGTATGGATTGGATGATGCGCGGCTTTAGGCAGTTTGATGCACCCGTTTCTTTGGTGCTTACCTATGACAAGTCTTTAGAGCCAGCAGGGATCACCCAGTTTGGTTTAGGGGCGCTGGCGTATGGCATTGTGCTAGCTGCATGGGACTTAGGGCTTGGTTGTGTTATCAATGGTCAGGGCATTATGCAGTCCGATGTAGTACACAAGCACGCTAACATCCCTGATGATGAGGCCATTATGATTTGCATAGCCTTGGGCTATCCAGACCCAGAGTTCGCTGCAAACGAGGTTCGCTCAACTCGCGCCGACAACGAAGAGTTTGTGACGTATCACGGGTTTTAGCGTTTTTCGATTTAGGCAGATTGTTATTTTTTCAGCAAGCCAATGCTGCGTTAAGCCATCGGCATGAAAATGTCCGTTTGAAATATCATGAGCCTCTAAAACGGTGCCTTCACAGCGAAACATTTCCGAATTTTTAGTGTAAGTGGTTACTTTGTTGGATGATTACTTAAAAATCGTTCTATCTCGGGCGCGGGGAGTGGCTTGCTCCAATAATAGCCTTGCCCCAAGTCACATCCCATTTTTATTAGCTTTTCTAAAGCGGGTTTACTTTCAATACCTTCAGCTACCGCTTTCATGCCAAGGCTGTCGGCAATGCTGATTATTGCTGCAACTAAAGGTGCGTCGTTTTCCCCAATGCCCAAGGTGTTGATAAAAATGCGGTCTATTTTGAGTTTGCGAGCGCTAAATGTCTGTAGATAATTTAAATTAGAGTAACCGGTACCAAAATCATCAATAGCAAAGTGCACGCCTAACGATTTAATGGCTTCAAGTTGTTCGCCAGTGGTGCCATTTTCATCCGCGAGTATGGTTTCAGTTAGCTCCAGCTCTAAAAATTGCGGTGCTAATTGTGAATTTTGCAAGGCCTGCTCAACGACCGTAGGGAGCGTACCATCTTTGAATTGTGCGAAGGATAAGTTTACGGCAACCGTAAGATTAGTATGACCGTTTTCATGCTGTTTAGCGCAAAATTCACAAGCCTGGTTTAACACCCACGCACCAAGAGGGATGATCAGGCCACTGCTTTCCGCTAAAGGTATGAACTTGTCGGGGAATATCATTGATCCGTCTTTCTGAGGCCATCTCAAAAGCGCCTCTACTGCTTGAACCTCGTTAGAGGCAAGGTCTATCAACGGTTGGTAGTACACCTCGAATTCATTGGCATGTACGGCCGGGCGCAAACGCTGAATAAGTGTGAATTTTTCATCGTTTTCTTCGTCAAAGCGCACGTCATAGTATTCGTATCTATTTCTACCGTTGCGTTTCGCTTCGTACATGGCAATATCAGCTTTTCGGCACAGCTGTTTAAATTTAATTCCGTCGTAAGGCGCTTGTGCTACACCAATTGAACCCGATACTACCACTTTGGTTTGCAGCACTTCGAATTCGTTCGAACACCACGTAATTAAGTTCTTACATAAGTCATCGATTTCAGATTTGTCTGATATTTCTGGCGCCAACACAATAAACTCATCGCCACCGAAGCGTATTAAACTTTGCTTTGTGGATAGGTGGTCGGTGATGGTTTGAGATATTTTTTGAAGAAACCGATCGCCCGCAGCATGGCCAAGAGCGTCATTCACGGGTTTAAAGTTGTCTAAGTCTATGAACAGCAGCGCGAGCTGAAGCCCTTTTTCTTCACTCTCGCGTAGCTTTTCGTTGAAAAGTCGCTCGCCCAAAATCCTATTTGGCAAGTTTGTGAGCGGATCGTGATGTGCTAAGTGCTGGATATGTGCTCTATTTTGCTCAACTTTAGACACCTCTTGCTGCAGTGACTGCATAAGCCGACGAATATCCTGTATCAAAATAAAAACGCTGAAGCCCGTAATAACGTAAATAACCATGATGAAGAGCACGTGAGACCAGCTCAAAATAGGCGGGTTTGGTGTTACCACATCGTGCATTATCAACCACGTAAGCGTAATGCACTGTAGAAGCACTAAAGATAAAACGGTGCTAAATAGGGCAATTCCACCTAATAAAGCCGCAAATATGATGACGCCAGGGTAGCCAATCATGGCGATATCAAATACGCCTGCACCTGTTGCGGATAGGGCAAACAGCATTGACGACATAGCGCCTAAAAGTAGGTAACTGCTGGTGGTAACGTAATACTTGTATGCGAGCGAGCCAGTGACGATTAATGAGAACAAGCCCAGTAAAAAGATATCAAAAGTTATGCCTCTCGCGACCAGAGACGAAGCGAAAAGCCCGAAGCCTGTTACCGCGCTTATTTGAATGACACGGCGCCTTCGGAGTGACGTTAGATCAGCAAGCTTTGCTGATGAGGAAAAAAAATCTTTAACCTGCATTCTTCCAAATCTTGAAGGAGGTTTATAGCAACCTTAAACCTAACTTGGAAAAAAGCAAGTGCAGAGACGCAACGTTATACGTTATTGGCAAAAGACGAGGAAAAGCACAGCAGTGCTCGAAAACACTGCTGCCTGTAAGGTCAATAACTACCTTTCGTCTGATGGGGCGTAACGCTCCAACCAGTGTGCATATGGTGCAGGCATTACCCAAGATGGTTTTTCAACGCCTAGCTTTTTCGCTGCAAAGTAAGACCAGTGTGGGTTAGTAAGATGCATTCTACCTACCATAACAACGTCAAGTTGTTGGTTTTCAATGGTATCGTTGGCGAGCTCTGGTGTGTCTACTCCCCAAGCTGTAGCAACCGGGATCCCGGCTTCATCACGTACCTTTTTCGCAATTGGAGCAAGGAAAGCCGGGCCCCAAGGAATATTCGCATCAGGCGTGTTAAAGCCAACGCTAACGCTAACGAAATCAGTACCAATTTCTTTGAACTGTTTTACAAGTTCGATAGACTCGCTTAACGTCTGTTCGTCATCACCATCGTATTCGATAACGCCAAAGCGTACGGTAAGCGGTAGGTTTTCAGGCCAAACCGCGCGCACTGCGCTCAGTGTTTCAAGTAAGAATCGACCACGGCCTTGCGCATCACCGCCGTATTCGTCGGTACGCTTATTGGCGTGCTTCGAGAAAAAGCTTTGAGCCAAATAACCGTGGGCAAAATGCAGTTCAAGCCACTCGAATCCAGCTTCAAGCGCGCGCTGGGCACCTTTCACAAAGTCACTCTTAACGCGCTCAATATCGGCTTTGGTCATTTCTGTAGGCGTAACAGGTAAGTGTGCCCCAAAGGCTTCTGCCGAAGGTCCAATAGGCTGCCACCCTTTTTCTTCACTTGGCTGAATGTGGTCATCACCTTCCCAAGGGCGGTTAGCACTCGCTTTGCGCCCGGCATGCGCAATTTGAATTCCAGCAACAGCGCCTTGGCTTTTTATCCGATCAGCAACACTTTTTAAGCCACTAACGTGTTCATCTTTCCAAATACCTAAGCAATTTGGCGTGATGCGTCCTTCTGGCGAGACGGCGGTTGCCTCAACGATAACCAATCCAGCACCGCCTCGGGCAAATGACTGGTAGTTTGCTTCATGCCACTGATTTGTAAACCCATCTTCTGCAGAGTATTGGCACATAGGAGGCACAGCAATACGATTGCGAAGCGTCACGTCTTTTAACGAAAATTGTTCAAATAATGCAGTCATATTTCTCTCTTTTTAAATAAACACAAAAGCACTCAGCGAAGGCTGAGTGCTTTAAAATCTAGGGGTTATGCCGCAAGAGTTAGAATTTCACGGGCTTTAGCAAGATCGATGTCACCATGCTCGCCAAGCGCTGTTAAGCCGTTGCGTTCAAGGTTTTCGATTAGCCCATCAATGGCAGACTTTTCAATGTTGTGGTCTGACAGGCGGGTTTTAACCTGCATAGTTTCAAAAAAGTCCTGAACCGCTTTTATGGTTAAGTCGATGGCCTTTTCTTTGTCATTTTCCTGAATGCCAAACACGCGCTCACCTAGCTGCAGAATTTTTTCCTGCTTTTTGTCACGCTGCACGAACATTAACGACGGTAGAACAATTGCTAAGGTCACGGCGTGATCTAAACCGTGTAACGCAGTAAGTTCGTGACCTATCATATGTGTGGCCCAGTCTTGCGGTACACCTTTACCGATTAATCCGTTAAGCGCCATTGTTGCTGACCACATTACGTTTGCACGCACATCGTAATCTTCAGGCGTCGCTAACGCTTTAGGACCTTCTTGAACTAAGGTTTGTAAAATTCCTTCTGCAAAGCGGTCTTGAAGCGGTGCGTTTACAGGGTAGGTAAGGTATTGCTCAATCACGTGAACAAAAGCATCAACCACGCCGTTCGATACTTGACGTGGTGGTAGTGAATAGGTGAACTCAGGATCGAGTACGGCAAAAACAGGCTGAACTGTTTCAGAAGAAAACGCGCGTTTTTGCGACGTTTCTTTTCTGTTTACTACCGAGTTACCGTTACTCTCAGACCCTGTCGCAGGTAAAGTAAGTACTGCGCCAATAGGTAATGGATTTTCAAATGCTGCACCTTTAACAAGTATGTCCCACGGATCGCCTGCAAAGTTAACGGCAGCAGCTACAAATTTCGCGCCATCAATAACACTTCCACCGCCAACCGCAAGAATGAAGTTCACGTCATTTTCACGGGCGACATTCACAGCTTTCATCAGTGTTTCAAATTCTGGGTTTGGTTCAACACCCTGAAATTCAATAACTTCAGCACCTGCTAGTGCAGTCGTTACTTTATCGTAAATACCATTTTTCTTAATTGAGCCGCCACCGTAGAGGAAGAGGACTTTTGCCTGTTTCGGCAAACGTGAAGACACTTCACTTAGTTGCCCCTTGCCGAACAAAATTTCGGTTTGATTTTTAAACGTAAAATTAAGCATAGTGTTGCCTGTCCTTAATTAGATTGTGAATTTAACTGTTGTAAAAGCTTTTCAGCTAACAGTTCATCAGAGAACGGGTTTTGGCCTGTAATAAGCTCACGGTCTACTACTACATTGGGCGCCCACATTTCTTCGAATTCCATCTTGCCACCCGCTTGCGCCATGGCGTCTGCTGGGTAGTACAATAACGTTGCGTCGTTTAACGTGCTTTCAAAATAGGCCTCTTCCGGTGTGGAGAAGATTGTCATTTTGTAGCCATCATAAATCCAACTCTCAGATGAGGCTTGCTCACCGGATTTCAATGCCAGTTCAAATGCCTGCGGGTTAGATTGCCCAGAAAGTAAGGCGATTGGGCCATGGCAGATAGCGGCAGTAGGTTTTCCTTCACTGTGAAAGTGAGACAAAATTTCACCCACTTGAGGATTGTTTGCTAGGTCGATAAGCGGTGCATGACCGCCTGGAATGAATACGCCTTCAAACTCTTCTAGCCCTTGTCCAATCACTTCGCTCAATGACAGCGTGTCATCAATGCCTTCTATTGACGCTACAAACGTTTGAATGTCTCGCATTTGCGATTCGCCGCCATCAAAGTATTGCGGTATTACTGACTTTTTATCTACAGATGGCGCATTGCCTTTTGGCGTGGCCAATACCAGTTTGTAGCCTGCGTCTACCAATGCTTTTGCCGGCACACCAAACTCGTTAAGGTAATAGCCTGTAGGCTCTGTTTTGCCATCTGCAAGTTGCATTACATTTTCACTTGAAAGTAGTACAAGTATTTCGCCTTTACCGGCATTCGCAGCTTTAACGTCTGCCGCATAGGCCGACTGTGATAAACCCGCAATAATGGCGAGCGATAAAATTGATGATGCTGATTTCATGTGCAGCTCCTGTCGCATTAGAAAGTGCGTGTATCTTAGAAAGGTTGGCTTACATCGAGAAGTCAGATAAATTGTGACGAGTCATCAAAAATCTGATGGGTAGGGATTATGTCTTACTTAACACAGTTAAAAACCTTTGTAGAAGTTTATCGAAGCGGCAACATTACGCGTGCTGCAGCTCGCCTTCATATGTCTCAGCCAGCGGTTACTTCTCACATACAAGCTATGGAGAATATTGTCGGTAAAGAGTTGTTCATAAGAAAAGCGAGAGGCGTTGAGCCAACGGCTATCGCTGATGACTTGGCGCTGCAAGTAGCCAGTCACATTGATACGTTAGAGCAGAAAGTGGCTTCTATTCGCAGTCGTGCTTCCACCGATCACGGCACGTTACACCTTGCAGGACCTGCGGAGTACCTCAGTCTGGTGGCAGGTCCGGCACTCGCTAACTTGCTTCAGGCCGATAAAGTGAATTTAGTGATCCATACCGGCAACAAAAGTAATATTTATCATTTGTTGGAAAACGATGTAGCGGAGCTTGCCATTACGGCCTCTGAGCCCACTGACGCGGTGTATGAATATCAGAAGTTGGATAAAGAGCGCTTAATCTTAGTGATGAACCGTGTGCAGGGAAAGTTGCTGGGAGAAAGAGAAATATCGGCAGCGCTACTCAACCAACATAAAGTAGTGACGTATGATGAACAGTTACCGCTTGTTCGGCGATACTTTTCGGAGGTATTTAATGCCGCGTGTGAGTCGCCTGTCGCGGCTGTTTGCCCCGATATAAGAGCAATAAGTAGTATTATCAAAGCGGGAATTGGTTATTCCGTTTTGCCTGACTACTTATGTAAAGAAGGTATTGCAAAAGGCGAATTGGTCGCGCTGGGCAAGCCAGGCCCAGAAAATGATGTTTATTTAGTGTGGAAAAAGGGAGCGCTTCGTCATCCTAGGGTCGACTTCGCCAAAGATGTCATAATGGCTTTTGCAAACATTAACTATTTTTCGACACTTCCTGATTGAAGCTAGACGCCTAAAAAGGGCGACGCATTTGGACAAGGCGTCGCCAATTGTTCCTAGTTTACATAACCAGGGCTTGTTGGTCTTTGCTGAATATTAAACAACAGCAGGCCCTAAAATGTACCGACAACTTTTACCGTGCCATCAACTTTACCTTCATCCACAAAACCTATGGTATTGGGGTTGGTCGCGACAAGATTTAACATCTCATCCTCAGTTGCTATCATTTCAGGTGGTGTGCCTCTGCCAGTAAACACAAGCTTCGACCAGAATGCAGAGTATTGTGATTCAGATTTTCCAAGCACATTATTATTAAAAGCGTCTCTGATATTATTACCTTGTTCGAAGGTAAGGGGAATTGCGCGACTTCCATCGGGAAATGCTTTTACTTTTCCCAGATATATTTTCTTGACGGTATCGATATCGATCCCAGAATTGTTGTTGGCATTTATTATCACGGCTGTACCGGCATAAATCGGCGCAGACATTAAAAAGCACAGGGCTGCAACTATCTTCATTGATATTACCTTCGTTCTTAACTCGCTAACATCGAGGCAAGCATGCTAGTGGTTTGTACCCAAGGGCGACGCGCCCTCATGAAAGTATAACCGAGATTTACAATTTGTCGCATTTCGACAAAAGGTGAAATTTGAAGGATCCTAAAACATACAAAGAGAAATTATGGCAAAACCTAATGCAAAAGGGCCGGTCAGAACCGTGCAAATTTATTGCTCCAAGTGCAAATTCCAGCTATTTAAATATCGAAAAGGCGGCAAAGGCGCGTTGGTTAAATGCTTTAAAGAGAGAATAGTTGAGGACTTTACTCATGAAGAAGGAATATGTCCTTCTTGTCACGGACAGTTTGCAAGGAATGCCTTAATTCGAGGTGCACCGGCACTGAAAATTGTTGGCACAAAGGTGACCATGAAGTAGCACAGACTGATAATCGGTTGTTAATTGGACAACTTTTTTAAAATATAAACGTTTGGATAATTTGCTCTTACGTAATTTTTGCCTAAATTAATATAAAGGGATTGCTGCCTCAAGCCGTTGTGCTGTTTGGTAAAAAAATTTAAGGCCGAGGTTAGAAAGCGCAACGGAATGGCTTTGTATTAAACGTCTACATATCGAGATGATAAATGTCCATTCAAAGAAAGTTTCTATTTTCTATTTCTGCTGTTATCGCTTTGTTCGCTTTAATTGTTGCCGTGGCAACGGTTATCACCACTTCCTCAAATGTTTCAACCCTTGTTCAAGAGCAAAAGAAGAACACCGCCGATCGTTTAGTGAATATTCTTACTGTGACTGACTCTATCATGCTTGAACGCGTCAAAAGCAGTATGGCGTTGCTTAAACAACGAGGTGAGGCAATCGGTGAGCCTAATCAAACCGATATTGTTACCGTTAAAAATACACAGGCTCGGCAGCTTAGGTTGGGCAATGCGGAGCAAGCCAACACATTCGATTTGGTCGATAACCTGACAAGCGTAATGGGAGGCACAGCCACGCTTTTTAGTAAAACAGGAGACGACTATATTCGCGTGAGTACCAATGTCATTAAAAATGGCGAGAGGGCGATTGGCACTAAGTTGGCCCCTGATGGCAAGGCGATCAAAAAGATTAATCAGCAGGAAGCGTATTACGGTGCGGTTGATATTTTGGGTAGCCCTTATTTAACAGGTTACGAGCCAATGTTTAACAGCAGTGGTGACGTTGTGGGCATCTGGTATGTGGGATACTCAGCCGACCTTAACGTCTTAGAGCAGGCCATTAAGCAAAGTCACGTGCTAAAAGAAGGCTTTGTTGCCCTTCGTGATGCAAAAGGTAACATTCGCATGCATTCCGCACATGTGAATGATCGGCAGGTGGCCAACGCCCTTCAACCTAATGATGACTGGGTTGTAGAAGTGGTACCGTTTTCGCCTTGGGGGTACGATATTATATTAGTGGCGTCGACGTCAGAAAAATCGGCTATGGTTCGAAGCTCTGTGTTGGTTGTTGTACTTAAAATCGTATTGGCGAGCGTGGGAATTTTGATCACCATTTGGTTGCTCGTTAAGTATATTGTTGGCAAGCCACTTGAAGAATTCATTGGGGTAGTAAACAACTTGTCTTCTGGTGAGGGAGATTTAACGTTCCGTTTTCAGGCATCAAGAAGCGACGAGTTTGGCACCATGGCAAGAGCGTTTAATGGGCTTCTTAGCCAGTTACAAGACACGTTGCAGAGTGTGGACGAAGCCACCGACCACATGCTAGCAAAGTCAGAAAGGTTAAATGCAACAGCGTTGCAATCCAAAGATACCGTTTCACAACTTAGCCGAGAAACGGAGTCAATTAATAACGCCATTTCGTTAATGCAGCAGAATGCACAAACTGTGTCGTCAACCATTCGCAGTTCAAGTGAAGCGGCACACGCTGCCGATCAAGATACGCGAAACAGCGTAAGCGTTTTGGCGCAAACCATTAAAGACATCCAGTCTCAGGCAAGCGATGTGGACGCGTCAGTACAGGTTATCACTGAGTTGGCTCAGGCAAGTGAAGAAATTAGCGGTGTAATGGAAGTTATCAGGAATATCGCGGAGCAAACGAATCTACTTGCGCTTAATGCAGCTATTGAAGCGGCTCGCGCTGGTGAGCAGGGACGTGGCTTTGCCGTTGTCGCTGACGAAGTCCGTTCGCTAGCAAGCAGAACGCAGTCTTCCACGGAAGAAATTCGCAATATGATTGAACGCCTTCAGCAAGGTAGCCGCGTGGCTTCTGAAAAAATGCAGCAAAATAAAGAAACCGCCTATAAAACCGTGGACACCACAAAACATGCTGGCGATTCGTTAAAGCAGGCGCTTGACGCTGTTGCACGCATCACAACGTTAAACCGAGACGCTGCCACAATGGCTGAAGGACAAACAGAGGTTGCTAACGATGTTAATAAAGGGGTAAGCAGTATTCAACAGGTGGGCAATGCCAATACTACCTATGCAAAAGAAGTGGTAGATAACTGTGAAGCCTTAGTTCAGCAAGTTAAGCAAATGCAAATGCAGTTGCGACGATACCATTTCTAGAGTTACTGGCTTATTCAATCGACTTAGCTGTCAGCAGGCAGCGAAGCAGAAACAAGATAAATCGCCAGAGTCAATGTACGCTGAAATGCACAATTCTTGCGGTTGACATGAATAGTAACAATTTGAACCAATGCCAAAAGGGCTTTAGATTGCTAAGGCCCTTTTTGATATTTATTCTTACCCATGGATGAATATAGGGATTTTCCCATAACATGGATAAACCATAATGAAACAACTATCTACACTAGCTGGTGTGGTTGCGAGTGTTTTTGCATTCACATCGCTATCGACAACGGCAGTAGTGGCGCAAGAAGCGCAAACTGCATCTGCAGTCGTATCACCCGCGAAAAAGACACTTGCTGATGTTGAATACCGCTTACCGTCAACAATCGCTCCCACTTTTCAACGCATTCACTTAAATATAGACCCTGATAACCCTACATATTCTGGAAAAACGAATATTGATGTAACGGTTAAAACCCCAACTAAGAAAGTGGGCTTTTATCAGCAAGATTTGACCGTAACTTCTGCGCGTTTAGTGTCTGGAAGCAGCAGCTTTCCTCTAAATGTTACGATTGGAGAATACGACATCAATTGGGGCGAATCGCAAGATGAGATTGCGCCTGGGAAGTATACGTTAGAGATTACGTTTGAAGGGAAAGTGAACACGTCTTCAGATGGCATGTATCTGTCACGTTTTGAAGAGACCAACTATATATTTACCCAGTTTGAAGATATGCATGCGCGAAAAGCGTTTCCAAGTTTTGATGAGCCAAACTTCAAAATTCCTTATCAAATGACCATCAGTTCTCCTGAACATCAGGAAATAGTGGGTAATACACCTGTTGAAAAGGTGACAGTGGAAAACGGCATAAAAACCGTAGTGTTTGAAAAAACTAAGCCCATGCCGACTTATCTTATTGCCTATACCGTAGGGCCTTTTGATAGTGCTGAAATTTCTGGGCTGTCGGTGCCAGGAAAAATATACGTTCCAAAAGGGTATGCCGATAAAACCAAATTTGTTATCAAACACATCCCAGAAATCCTAGCCTCGCTAGAAGATTTTTTCGGTATCAAGTACCCCTATAAAAAAATGGATTTTGTTGCCGTACCCAACTTTACCCACGGTGCAATGGAAAACGTAGGTTTAATTACCTATCGCGATAGTTTGTTACTGCTAGAAGATAACCCAAGCGTCACAGAGCGTTCACGACCGCTAAATGTTATTGCGCATGAACTTGCTCACCAATGGTTTGGCAACTTGGTAACAATGGCGTGGTGGGATGACCTATGGCTGAACGAAGCGTTTGCGTCTTGGGCTGCAAGCCATACCATGAAAACCTTGTATCCAGAGTTGAACTACGCCGATCGCATAGTACAAGAGGGAGCATTCGGTGCAGATGCTAGTCCCACGGTGAAACCTGTTAAAAAGGTAGTGAAAAGTCAGCCAGATGTGATGGATGGGTTGGGCTTGAACTACTCAAAAGGTGAATCAATTTTACAAATGATTGAATCGCTAATTGGTACAGAAAAGTTTCGTGAAGGCGTTCAAAACTACATGAATACCCATGCTTGGGGTAATACCGTAGCAGATGATTTGTGGCGCGCCCTCGATGAAGTGTCCGATTTCAACTTAAGCGCCATGATGAAAGCCTACTTGGAACAGCCGGGCTACCCACTTATTCATATCTCAAAAGATGGCAAATTAACCCAGTCCCGTTTTCACCTTGCTGGCGCGACCGTGGAAGATAAGACATGGGCAGTTCCATTAAAGCTGACTTATCAATCAAACGGAAAAATACTAAACGAAGTGGTTTTTATTGATAAAGAAACCACAGTTTTACCTCAGCTTGCTGAAGCAGACTGGGTATACCCTAATGACAATGCAACAGGTTACTTCCGTTGGTCAATTGAACCAGCTCAGCTAAACGCACTGCTAAATAACATTGACGCGCTAAATAAGCGTGAAAAGAAAAATGTGCTATACAACTACCAGGCGCTGTTAAACGCAGATCAAGTAGGTGTAGACAGCGTGATGAAGGTGCTTAATAGCTTGGCAAAAGATGATGACCCTGCGGTCATTCGTGCGGCTGTTGGGGTGTTAGCTGAGTTTAGTTATTTAGTAAATGAAGACAATAAAGCCGCATATGCAAAGCTTCTAAATCAAAATTATATGCCTTTGTTAAACAAGCTAACCTTGTCTCAAAGTGAGCAGGATAACGCAGATGTCATCCGCCTGCGTAACCAGCTATACAGCTTGCTGGGTACTCATTCGAACAATGATCAACTTGTTGAACAAAGCGTTAAAATAGCGAAACAGTACCTTGCAGATACTAGCAGTGTTCCTTCCGGTATTGCCGGTACAGCAATTGAAATTGCTACGCGAAATAGTGAACAAGGCGAGCAGGGCACATGGTTTAATACAATTGTAGAGGCTTTTAAAAAAGCACAGTTGCCAAATGTGAAAAGCACGCTGGTGTATTCGATGTACTTTGAAGACAAAGCGACCGTCTTTAAAATGTTAGATTTAGCGCTTACCGATGATATTACGCCTGCAAATACCATGTATATGGTGGTGAGAGTGGCACGTAACTTAGACGATCATACGCTATTGTACGAGTGGCTTAGTAAGAATAAAGACGCGCTACTAGCAAAAATGCCTGATTACCATGTAAGCAGAATGCCGGAATTTGTTTCAACAACCTGTTCGGCTGAAAACTTAGAAATGGCCAATGCGTTCTACGCGCCAATTAGCGAGACCTATCAAGGAATGGCACGCGGTGTCGAAATTATGCAGGACGAGTCTCAACAGTGTATGCGGCTGAAATCTGCATTTCAGGCAGACTTTAACGCCTTCTTAAACGAGCAGTTATAGGCAACAACGAAAAGGCGTTTACCCAGCGCTTTTTGTCCTAAAGTTATAATTGAAAGAGCGTCCACTAGGCGCTCTTTTTTTGTGCATAAAACTGTAACATGCACCACGGCGAGTCACTAAAATATTTCAAAGCTGAAACATTTACGCATTGTGACAAATCAACTTTCCCTGTACCAAAGTTCAGCAGAGTTAATCAATAAGTAAGTTTATTTTAAACGTCTAAGTTTCTGATTTTTAACGTTTGTGACGTTTATATTATTATTTTTATTAAGTGCTTGCTGTATATACGTATGTATAAGAATTTATACCTTCCTTATACAAAAAAGCGGAAAGCAAAATGATTCATGAGGGTAACACACAAAAGTATAAGCTGAGGAAATCAGCTAAGGTAGTCAACGCGTTGTTGGCGGGCGCATTGTCGTTAGGCGTTGTTTCTATTAATGCCTCTGCAGATACAGTATGGCAAGAGGACTTCGAAGCAAATGAACTGCAAGGCAAGGGCGCAACTGGCTCAGACCCAGCGGGAGCAATTGTTGATCTTGAAGGTGTTGATCGTTGGTCAGTAGACGTGTCAGCGAGTGAGCTAAGTGCCACTTCAGACTGGTTCCGTGTTGAAAGCGGCGCAATGCAAGCACGTGATACTGACGGTGAAGTAGTCTGGTTGAGCGAGTCTATCGATATATCTGGTGCCGGTGATATCACCATAAATGCCGTGCTTTCTCAAAGTGGAAATTTTGAGTCGACAGACTACATCGATGTATTTTACTCATTAGATGGTGGCGCATTCGAGCTTATTACGCTTTCAGAAGGGGCAACGAATACGGTACAGGAAGACTTTGGTTCTGCAACACTGACCGAAACGATAGGTAGCGGAAGCACTTTAGAACTGAAAGTAGCCATGGCTAACAACTCGGGTACCGAATATCTCAATTTAGACAGTATTTCAGTAAGTGGAAATGGAACTACCGATGGTGGGGATACTGGCGGTAACCCTGACGACGGCGGTGAACCTTCAAATGAACTTCTTTTCTTAAGTGGTACTTGTTTTAACTGCCCTGATTTGGAAGCAGTTAACCTAGCCAGCGACTTTGTTGCATCTGACTATTACGCAGCTCTCGACACAGCTATTGCAAACGGTGAAAGTGCGCAAACGTTAAAAGACACGGCGCATAACATCATTGAAAATGGTCATCGTACGCTTTCTTACTCAGAAGTGTGGACAGCACTCACTTACACTGATGAAGATCCTGCTAACACCGATAACGTTATCTTGTTCTACAAAGGCATATCACAAGGCAAGTTTACCAACGGTAGCGGTAGTCAAAGCACCAACCCAGACAATTGGAATCGCGAACATGTTTGGGCTAAGAGCCATGGTTTTCCTAGCTCAAGCCTAACGGCATACAGCGATATTCTGCACCTGCGTCCCACCGATATTTCTGTAAATAGCTCGCGCGGCAACTTAGATTTTGATTTTAGTGATAGCGCGCTTTCTGAAGCTCCGTTAAACCGAGTTGATGGTGACTCTTTTGAGCCTCGTGACGCAGTAAAAGGTGATGTAGCACGCTCAATGCTATACATGGACGTGCGTTACGATGGCAATACAGCTGGTGATACCGAAGACGACTTAGTGTTAGTAAATCGCCTTACCTCTACTAGCGAGGCCGCGTTTGGTAAGCTTTGCGTATTGCTTCAATGGCATGAAAGTGATCCAGTGGATGATTTCGAACGTCGTCGTAACGAGCGCGTTTATGAATTCCAAGGAAACCGAAATCCGTTTATTGACAAACCTGAACTTGCTTCACTTATCTTCAACGAGAGTTGTGATGGTACAGGTGGTGATACTGGCGGTGACACGGGTGGCGATACTGGCGGTGACACGGGTGGTGATACCGGCGGTGACACAACACCTTCTACCAGCAGTATTTACATTTCAGAATACATCGAAGGTGGCGGTTTCAATAAAGCTATAGAGCTTTTCAATAGCTCGACACAACCGGTAAGTCTAGCGGGTTATGAGTTAGTTTTACTCTCCAATGGTGAGACCGCAGATGCTGACCGTAAAGTGTTAGCACTTGAAGGCACAATCCCAGCAGGTGGCGTAGCAACATTCGCTCACGGAAGTGCAGATGCACTGTTAACTGCCGGCTCAACGATTAGCAGCTTCGTGATTAATTTCAATGGTGATGACTACATTGAGCTCGTCGCTAACGGTCAGGTTGTTGATGCTCTAGGTACGTACGGCGTTAAAACTAACTGGGGTAAAGACGTTACTTTGGTACGCAAGAGTTCAGTAACAGCAGGCAATCCTAACCGCAACCCAGCGTTTACCCTTGAAGAATGGGATAGCCTACCAAAAGATACGCTTAACAATTTTGGTTCGCACAATGGATCTGTTAGCGAGCCTACGGATCCCACTGACCCGACCGACCCAACTGATCCTACAGACCCAACTGACCCAGTTGGTGAAGTAGTATTAATTAGTGCTATCCAAGGCGAAGGCGATGAGTCAGCAATGGTTGGCGCTGACGTCATTGTGGAGGCTGTAGTAACAAAAGTTGTACCAGCCATGAGCGGTTTCTTTGTTCAGGAAGAAGCAAGTGATTCAGACGATAATCAGGCAACTTCTGAAGGTGTGTTCGTTTACGCAGGCTCATTCAACCTGCCGGAAGCAGGGGATGCGGTGCGTTTGCAAGGTACAGTAGGCGAGCGCTTTGGTGTAACTCAATTAACTCTGTCTGCAGAACTCGAGGTTACGGGTGTAGGTAGCAATGTGCTTTACACACCTGTTGCTATGCCATTTAGCCTTGAAACTGATTTGGAAGCACTAGAGGGCATGCATGTTAGTTTTGAGCAAACGCTTAAAGTTTCTGATGTCTACAATCTTGGACGTTATGGTCAATTCAACGTGTCTTCAGAACGCTTATTCATTCCCACTAATCAGTTTGTAGCGGGTTCACAAGAAGCGTTGGCACTAGCCGAAATTAATGCACGAAATACCTTATTGGTTGACGACGGAGAAACATCACAGAATTTGGATGATATTCCTTTCCCTGTAGGTGGTTTATCCCACAACAATCCACTGCGTTTGGGCAACAGTATCGAAGCTTTGGAAGGTGTTTTACATTACGCCTTTGGTGCTTACAACCTCATCCCTATTGGTGATATTCAAACCCTAGGCACTAACCCACGAACTGCTGCACCACAGCTAAATGCTATCGGTGATGTAAAAGTGGCTAGCTTTAATGTGCTTAACTACTTCAACGGTCCAGAATTCCCAACCTCTCGCGGCGCAGATTCAATTGCTGAATTTGAACGTCAGAAAGCGAAAACTATTGCAGCTATTGTAGCGATGAATGCCGATGTACTTGGCCTTGTTGAAATTGAAAACGATGGTTATAGCAGTGACTCTGCAATTGCGACACTAGTTGACAGCGTTAACGCTGAACTGGGTAGCGATGCATACAGCTATGTTGCATTAGAATCACAGCTAGGCGGCGATGAAATAGCGGTAGGTATTATCTATAAGCCTGCTGTAGTTTCGTTACAGGGCAACCCTGTGACTTCATCTGAAGCCCCATTTGACTATGGTAACCGTCAACCTTTACTACAAAGCTTTAACGTAAACAGTAACGGCGAAGACTTTACCTTAGCGATAAACCACTTTAAGTCAAAAGGGAGCTGTGGCAGTGCTACAGGCAATAATGCTGATTTAGGTGACGGTCAAGGCTGTTGGAACGAACTGCGTACCCAAGCAGCACAAGGCCTAATTTCTCTTGTTGAGCAAAATAGTGATGTATTGTCTGACCGCGTTATCGTAATGGGTGATTTGAATGCCTATGCGAAAGAGGAACCTATCCTTGCGCTTGAAGAGGCTGGCTACAGTAACTTGGTTAACTTCTTCGATGGCGACAGCGCTTATTCGTATAGCTTCGGCGGCGAAGTAGGTTATCTCGATCATGCCTTATCAAGCCCTTCATTAACTGAATATGTGGTAGATGCAACGGTATGGCACATTAATGCCGATGAACCTCGTGTGTTCGACTATAACGTTGAATATAAGACTGAAAACCAGCTTTCTAGTTACTACGGCGCTGATGCGTATCGCTCGTCAGATCACGACCCAGTAGTGGTAGTGCTTAACTTCCCAGAAGAAGTAACAGTTGGAGATTTTGATGGTGATAACGATGTGGATTACAACGATATCATGGCCTTCTATCAACTGTTTTTGCAAGGGCAAGCAACGGGTGAAAACTACGATTTCAACGGCGACGGCCAAATTAGCTTCTTCGATATTCAGGCGTTAATGGCGATGTGTACACGCGCTAACTGTGCAATTTAATTTTAGGAAAATAACAATGAAAAAATTCTTTTTACTATTAATGGCTGCCGCTACTTTTAATGCAAATGCAGCTTACATCTCGATTACAACAGATAAGGATATTTATAACGTTGGCGAGACAATTACAGCAACAGTGAGAGCTTCAGAGTTGTCATTAAATGGGGTTCAGACATACTTCTTCGGGTATGATATAGCAGTTTTGTTTGATTCGTTGTTTGTGAGTTTTGACCCAACTACAGTAACGGACCTAAGTGCTATTGGGATTCCATTATTTGGGCCTCGCAACGATAGTTCTGCTAATTCAGCGTCATTAACCAGTGCTACGTTTGCGCCTGTTGAATTTTTTCAAGAGGGCAAAAGTGAGGTAGATATTTTCTCTTTCGTTTTAGTTGCGCTAGAAAGCGGAATGGTCGACCTTTCATTCTCTGAAGCTGAATTGTCAAATAACATAGGGTCTAATTTATTTCTCGATACTCCTCAAGGCACAAGCTTTGAAATCGCTCAAGTACCTGCACCAGGTACCTTCGCGCTTTCGCTTCTGGCTTTAGGTGGTATGTTTTTCGCTCGCAAACGTGTGAAGTCATAAACCTTAATGGCTAAAAGTTTAAGCCCAGCCACGTGCTGGGCTTTTTTATTTCTATTGCTATTTACATACGGCTTTAAATAAACCACACTGAATAAAAATACAATAAGTGCGCACCATGTTAGAAACCATTTCTTTTTCTCAACGCCAACGACTGGCGTATATCGATTTCTGCCTTTTGTTTAAGGGGGCTATTCATCGCCAAGACTTAATAAATCGCTTTGAAGTGGGGCTATCGGCTGGTTCTCGTGACTTTACGCTATACAAAGAGCTCGCCCCTGATAACTTAGTCTACGATCCAAGGGAAAAACGTTACTTTCAAACAGAAAACTTTATTCCAGTTTTTGAACACGATGCAAAGCGAACCCTTGTGAAGCTTGCCAACGACATATCAGATGGATTTGATGCGATCGGTGACATACATTTCCCTGTTGAAAGTGCATCTTCACTTAATGTTCCTGATATTTTTGTGGTGGCGAAAGTGGTACAAGCCATCGTGAACAAAAAGGCGATGAGTGTAATCTATACGTCGCTTTCAAGCGGCAGTGGCGCAAGAGAGTTAGTGCCTCACAGTATTGTTGACAACGGTCAACGCTGGCATGTTCGCGCATTCGACAGAAAATCACAAAGTTTCAGAGATTTTGTGCTAACTCGAATTAGTAAGGTAACGGTTAAAGCAGAACCTGAAACCCATGAATGCATAGATTGTGATGAAGAGTGGGGAAGACTTATCTCACTTGAAATTGTGCCGCATCCTAAGAATATTAAATATGCCACCGCAATAGAGCTTGATTACGCCATGGAAGAAGGCGTGCTTACATTGGAAGTACGGGCTGCCATGGCGGGATACCTGCTTAGACGTTGGAATGTTGATTGTACAAAACATGCAAGCTTACGTACCGGAGAGTATCAACTTTGGCTTAGGAATCAGCAGAGCCTTGCGAATACCGACAATTTAGCCATCGCGCCAGGGTACATTGCAGAGCAAGAACCCTATACCGTATAAAATGTGGAAGTGGCCTGCCAAACAGCTCCTTGTTGAGTGTTAGTACATGCAGCTAACCGATATATTTCTTGATACAAACCAGTAGTGTGTCTTTGTCTAAAGGCTTGGCTAAAAAGTCAGTCATGCCGGCAGCCAAGCACTCTTCTTTGTCTTCTGCGAAGGCGTTTGCAGTGAGCGCAACAATTGGAGTGTCAACCTCCAATGCTTTGCGTAATATTGTTGATGCCTCAATACCTCCCATGACGGGCATATTGCAGTCCATCAAAATAAGGTCGAATTGATGTCGCTTGCCCACGTCTACGGCATCTTTTCCGTTCTTAACATGCAGGAACTTATAGCCTTCTGACTGCAATATAGTCTTCACGATTTCGGCATTGATTTCGTTGTCTTCAGCTAGCAGTATGCGTTTCTTCTTATTGCCTTCTTTAACATCATTATGAGATACGGGTTTTGTCTCAATTAACCTTCCTAAATCATGCTCAAGTTCTCGACGATTAATGGGCTTAGCATGCGTGCGCCAGATAAGTTCAGACACATCATTTTCATCTTCTAGTCGTTCCAGTTCAGCAGAGATAAGAATGATTTTAGGAAATTTATCTGGGTTCATCGCCTTCAACTGTTCTAGCAAATCGACCCCGCTCATCTCTGGCATAGACAAATCAAGAATAATAACGTCGAAAGCCAGTGGGCTGTCTGATAGGTAGGCTTTTGCACTATCATAACTTTGGGGCACAATCGACATGGAGGTAACGACATGCTCAAAATATTCGCGGCTGGTTTGTAAGTCATCAACTATCGCACAGCGCAAATTAGCACTGGGTTCAACGTTAATGTCAGGCAGCTGAGATTCTTCCGCTGCCATGGTAAAACTGAAGGTACTTCCTTGGCCTACAAATGAAGTTACATTGATGTCGCCGAGCATGAGTTTCGCCAACTGCTTCGCAATACTTAATCCTAGCCCTGTGCCCCCGTACTCGCGGGTGGTGGATTGGTCGGCTTGCTCAAATTTCTTAAAGATATTATCAAGCTTAGATGACTCGATACCGATGCCGGTATCAATAACATCGAAGCTTAAATAATTGCCGTTTGGGCGTTTAGTATAGGTGACCTTTAACGTGACAGAGCCTTGTTCAGTAAACTTAATTGCATTACTTAACAAGTTGTGCAGAATTTGCGAAATACGAGTGATATCGCCTTTAATGACGTGAGGTAAGTCAGGGTCTTTTAAGTAATGAAATTCAAGACCTTTTCTTTGGCAGTAAACCCGCTGTAACGACACCACATCGTCCAAGACTTGTAATAGGTCGACTGGCGCCTGTTCAATTTTGATTTTGCCTGCTTCAATTTTTGATATATCGAGAATATCGTTGATTAACACAAGGAGTTGCCTACCAGCAGTTTTGGCTTTTTTAAGGTAGATGTTGCTTTTGTCAGGGTTGTCTATGGCCAACTCGATCATGCCAAACAGGCCGTTCATTGGTGTGCGAAGTTCGTGACTCATGCTTGAAAGAAACTCTGATTTTGCTTTGCTTGCTCTACGAGCCTCATCAGCCGAACTTTCCGCTTGCTCTTTCAAGCTCGTTAGTTTGGCAAATGACCGTTTAACGGTGCGCTCCATAGGGGAAAAGATGAATGCTGCCTCGATACATAATAGAGCGAGTGTGGCTAGCCATAAGTAAACTTCAATCGAAAGAACCACATCTACTCTAGCAGTGGCGTCTTGCTCGAACCGCGCGACGACATAATCAAGCTGTTGTAATAGCGATGTCAGCGCTTGAATATCTAAAAGCGTAGTGGGCTTACACTGTGCTGCATCTAAAATTTGATCGGCGCTTTTTATATATTGGCTTACTTTGTTGTCGAGCTGGCCTTCGTTAAAGTAAGTATTAGAGATAGAGGAGGGAAGGTTATCGAGTGACACAAGCTGTTGATGATTTTGTTTGAAACGTGCTAACGATTGCGCCAAATACCTTTGCTCTTCACTGTCTTCGCAAATGTTTGGTGTAGAGGTGAGCAACGCAATACGCTGTGAAAGCATGCGTTGCTGACCCGCGATATTGATAATTTCAGCATCTTTCTTCTGATCACTGATTAATTCGTACAGAACAATAAAAGAAAGAGTGACGAGTGTAGCGGTTAGCAATAACGCAACGATATAACGAACACGTATAGACATAAGGGTAGTAGTGGCACAGTGATAACTAAAAGATAATAGATACCAAGTGGTTACGCAATGTGCCGAGCAAATTACTTACGCTTATGTTGCCCTATTTAATATCTTTCGGGATGTTATTAGGCACCCAGCCTCGCAATACCGCCTCTTTAGTGTAAAAAGCCGCGTTTTTATCATTCAGAAAATGAGAGTTTATTGCTGGTGAGGAGACTGCTTTAGGTGCACCTTCTCCATGAGATTGGTACTCGGAAAATCTTGCTTCTGTATGGGGATTAAATGGTCTCTTTGTACCTGATGGCGTAGTTCCACCCATAGTAGTCCAGCGCTTTTGGATGATATGACCTGCCATATAGGTGTTGATAAACGTGGTTTTACCTACAGCGTAAGGGTTTGCATATCGGCCATCTGAAAAGGTGGTTGTAGGATGCCAAGGCCTTCCCAGTGCCACGCTTTCATTTGGAACGCCGTGTTCTCTTTCAAGCCTACAGTTATTGAACGTTAACCCATAAGGACGCTGTAAATGAGTGCTTGGGGCGGTGATGTAGCCTGTTAGTCCTTCGCTATCACCGCCAGAAAAACGTGTACGGGAAACAATAGAAACGCTTTCAAAAAACGCGGTGCCCTCACCAAAAATAAAGTCAATATGTCCTGCTATTGTTCCGCCTTCAATCAGAGCGCGGTCACCTTTTAAATAGAGGGTATCTTGGTAACCCCAGAGTGCGACATTTTTAAGGTAAGTGCGATCTGAGTTCACATCGGTTTTAAGCGCTACTGCCTGCGTACCTGATAATCGAGTAGGGTCGTCTTTTGCTTTGACCTCGTTACCGGGATAATCAAAATCATTGGTGATAGTGATATTTTCCAGAGTGATATTATCACCTAAAATCTCCACAGTGGCAGTGCGACGAGTTCCCCATTTTTCTTGAGAATTCTCTGCGACTTGTTGACCTGCATACCGATTGAAAACGATAGTCGTTGTTTCTTGCGACTGGCCCACAAAGTGAACATTATCAACGTTTATGACGACACGCTCTCGATAAATGCCTTCGCTAATAAAGACGGTCCATACTTTATCTTTTTGTGGCTTGTGAGACGCGATATAAGCAACAGCTTGGGACACAGAGTTAAAATGAGGTAAAGCGCCCTTACTTACGTCACTGTCATCGTCACTGTCATGTGATTTAGCTACCACTACATCCGTCGTTGCTGGCATTGCCGCGCTTAATCCACTGAAAAGTATACCTGCCAGCAACACAAAGGCTAAACTAAGACTGACACGTGCTTTATTAAATTCCATAGTATTTATTCTTCTACAGCCCGTGCTTGTTAAATGGTTGGCTATTAATAAACACATTGTTTATTGAAAGATGCGCTACGTTTTCGATAACGGCATCTTTAAGCGCACGTTTTATCGTTATGTTATTCAACGTCAACCCAGAAATAGGCGTATGGTCATACCCGCGAAGCACAAAGGCCCGGTTAGCTGACGCAACGTTCAAGTTCTCTATAGTGATATCTTCCAGTAGTGGAGGGAAGTTACCGGCATCACCTTCTTCGTAGAAGAAATTCACGACAACAGCGTCTTTCACCGTCCCAATATCGATATTGCGATAGTTTAGATTTTTTAGGTGACCACCCCGAATACTGTTGGTTTTAATTCTAATGCCGCGGTCTAAATCAGGGCTACTCATGGTGCAATGCTGAGCATAGAGATTCTCTACACCGCCGGATATTTCACTGCCGATTACAACACCGCCATGGCCAGCCTTCATCTCGCAATGTTCTATGACGATATTACTGCAGGGAACGTTGACCCTTCTGCCGTCTGCATTGCGTCCAGATTTAATGGCAATGCAATCGTCCCCTGTATCAAATGTACAGTTAGAGATAAGAACGTTCGTGCAGCTTTCAGGGTCGCACCCGTCCGAATTTGGGCCGAAACTTTTACAGTACACGTCGTTAACGGTGACGTTCTTGCAAAGCACAGGGTTAACTAACCAAAATGGAGAGCGCAGGATGGTAACACCCTCGATAAGTACATTTTCACAGCGGTAAGGTTGTATAAACGGAGGGCGCAGGTAATTATTTTCAAAAACGCGGTCACTAACGGGTGTCCCGTTTTCTACCATTACTTGCAGCGTGTCTCTGGTATATTTTTGGTTCTCAACCGGATCATCACCCCATGTTGAAGCCTTCCACTTACCTTTCCATGGCCACCAGTTGTCTTTCGCCGCGCTACCGTCAAGCGTACCTTTGCCGGTGATTGCGATATTACTTTGCTCAAAAGCATAAATAAGAGGGGAGTAACCCATTAACTCCATACCTTCCCAGCGAGTAAAAACATATGGTTTGTAATCATCAGGATTGGTAGAAAATCGAATTGTTGCGCCTGCCTCAATATGCAAGTTTATATTCGACTGTAAGTGAATTGGGCCGCTGCATAGCCAGTCGCCTTTTGGCACAACCACTTTGCCACCACCTTGGCGTGCGACTTGGTCGATAGCTGCATGTAACGCTTGCTTAAAGTCACTGCCATTTTCAATTAAAAAGTCGGTAACATTAGCTTCGCGCTTTGCAAAGGTGGGGCGCTTTATCATCCCTTTAATAAGGTTTGCTTCGGCGTCCCACTGGCGTTGAGTCCTTCCCGTTTCGGTCACATTTGCACATCCGGATAGGAATGTAGGAACACCTACAGCCATCCCAGAAGCTGCAACAGTGGTGGCGAGACCAGACTTTAAGAAGTGACGTCTGGCATTCGGTGAGTTAGGTCGGACCATCATATACCCCTTTTATTTACAATTTAGCGCTTTTTACTTATTCAAATAATGTGCAGCCAGAATGAATGGGCCTACACCTTTCGCGTCGTTTGCTCTGATTGGCTCACTCATGTAGTAGTCGAATGAACCATCTCTATATGGATTTCCACCAAGACCAGCAACAGCGCAAACTTGCTCAAGGCTTATAACGTTAGTTTCTGGATTAACCGAAATCATTTGATCAAGAAGTCCAGCAAACCCTTTTTCTGCATGAGCTTTGTATTCCTCAGGAAGAAACTTAAGGCTTGCACCTTTAGCCATAGCATAGGTCAACATTGCTGTACCTGATGCTTCAAGGTAGTTTCCTTCACGGCTTCCCAAGTCAGTAACCTGATACCAGGTGCCTGAATTATGTTGATAGGTAAGCGTAGCGTCGATAAACGCTTTAAAGCGCCCTTGTAGCCACGGTGTTTTTGGGTGTTCGGCAGGAACAACTTCTAGCACATCCACCATTGCCATAGCATACCAACCTAGCGAACGTGACCAGTGATGTTGAGAAAGACCTGTTTCTTTATCAGCCCACTTTTGCTTTTTAGATGCGTCCCAGCCATGCAAGGGGAGGCCTGTTTTTTTGTCGTAAAGGTGCTCTTCAATGAGTTCAAATTGCAAAAATACATCGTCTAGCTCTTTCATATCGCCGTACTTAACAATGTATTCAGCGTAGAAGGGGGCCCCCATGTATAGGCCATCAAGCCACATTTGGTCTGGATAGCGTTTCTTATGCCAAAAGCCACCTTGCTCGGTACGTGGGTGAGTAGTAAGCTGCGTTCTAAGTAGGTCAGCGGCTTTTTTGTATTTAGGGTTGCCGGTTTCTTCATAGAGGAAAAACAGCACTTTACCAGGGTTAACCATATCAATATTAAACTTATTGATATCATAGGTTTTGATACTTCCGTCTTGTTGAACCAACATGTCGTAGTAACCTTTTACATAAGACAGGAGACGGGGATCTTTAGTATCTTGATAGACTTCTGTTATGGCAAGGAGGTTGAGACCGTGAACGTAATCCCATTGTGGCTTCTCATCCCAATCGATTTGCCAAGCTTCTGGGAAACGCACCATCTCAGACTCTATCATTCTCATAGACCATGATTGTGTGTTATCGAGAGGCATTTGTACCCAATCATTTGCATTAGCAGCGGAAGAAACAAACGCCGTGCAAGCTACAACGGAAGCTGCGCGTAGAATACCTTTTAGCATAACAAACCCTTATTTTTATAACATTGTAAATACACTCTGTGCTACCGGTAGCATAATGGTTTTTATTTGCTCATATGTCAACGGAATTATTTACATTTTTTAACTTTTATTTTACGCGTCGAAAAAGTGGTAGATATAACGTAAATGACTGTATTTAAATGTTTTAACTAAAGCATTTATCCTGCTTTGGTTAGTTTCTATAGTCTCTTCTTCTTTCATCATTGCATATCAAATTTCTCCTTATTGTAAATTTTTTCAACAAAATTGTTGCCACCGGTAGCATAACTGTTTAGGATGTAAATCAAATGTAAAGCTTGAGTGTTGTTTTCGAGGTTTACATTATTGCCGAAGAGAAGTTTTGCGTTAATTAGAAAACATAGCTGTACCCTGCAACTCTTCTCATTCAAGGTTTTGGTGGTTTACGAGACCACTATAGAGAATGAATTAGAATTGACGCGTTTTCGCTTCCTTAACAGCCAAGACGTGCTATCGGATAAATGTAAAGCATTGACGGTATTAATCACCAAAATGTTATCCGGTGGCATAAAGGGAAGTGAAATGGTTAAATACGATAAATGTTGAATTTGTGTAAATTTGAATAGTTCACACACGTTTCAAAAGCATCTTCACCTTTTGTCAGTATGCGCGTCTCTTATAAATATAAAAACCGGAGAAACAACAATGTTACCAAAGAAAAAGCAACTCGCTGTTCTTGTTACGCTAGCGTTGTCAGGCGCACATATTCATGCGCAAGAAGCCACAGACGAACAAGCCAGTGAAACCGAAGCGCAAAATATGGAAGTCATTGAAGTATCAGGCTTTCGTGGATCACTTAATAAATCACTGATGGAAAAGCGAACATCAGTTAACAGTAAAGAATCAATTGTTGCGCAAGACATTGGTAAATTCCCGGACTTAAATATTGCTGAGTCAATTCAACGTGTACCCGGCGTAGCCATTTCTCGTGAAGGTGGAGAAGGGCGCCAAATTACTTTGCGTGGTTTGAGCCCTTCATTTACCCGCACAACACTTAATGGCATGGAAGTGCCAGCAAGTACAGATGGCACTGACTCAGGTGGCGGTGTAAACGGTGGACGTGGCTTTGACTTTAACATTTTCGCTTCTGAATTGTTCAACCGCGTAGATATTCAAAAATCTCCTACCGCCTCTATGGAAGAAGGCGGCATTGCAGGTACGGTTGATCTTTACTCGGCAAAGCCGTTTGATTACGACGGTTTTAAATTCGTTTCATCTCTTCAAGGCGGCTATAACAGCATTACAGAAGAGACCGATCCTCGCGCCGCTTTCATGATCAGCAACCGTTTCGCTGACGACAAAGTCGGTGTGCTTTTCTCGGCGGCGTTCTCAGAGCGTACAGTAAGGCAGGAAGGTTTTGGTACAGTTCGTTGGACTACTCCAGTTCGCGATGGCGGTGGCATCTTTGGCGATACATCAAACACGGTTGTTAACGGCACACCTGACGTAGATGATTGCCAGTATGAAGGTGAGTCGGTAGACCCGATTAATTGTTTATGGACTCCTCGTTTACCTAGACCTGACTACTTTGGTAATGATCAAGAGCGTGTAGGCTTCACCGGTTCAATTCAGTGGGCTGCAACAGATAATTTCACACTAACGCTAGACGGTTTAGTGTCCAAGCTTGATAACACCCGTACCATGTATAACTTCTTCCACATGTTCAGAAGTACATTCGAAGAAATTACACCTACCTCCATTACTGTTCATCCTAATGGTCAACAGGTGCTGGCTGGTACGTACGACGGTATCAAATCGCGTATTGAAAGCCGTTTACAGGAATCAACCACTGACTTTAGCCAATTTGTAATTTCTGGCGAGTGGTTTATTGGTGAAAACCTTAAACTTGATATGATGGCAGGTACTGCAGAGTCTGACGCTCGTTCAGAGCAATATCGTTACAATATGACGCTGCTGGAAGAAACCAGCTACGGCTTTGACTTTAGCAATAACAGCAACGCACCAGAAGTGACTTACGGTTACGATGTTAACGATGCAAGCAACTATAATCTAAGCGATGGCCGATTACGTGCTACTGATGTATTGCGTGAAAACGACACGGTCAAATTTGATGCGACATACTTAGGTGATGAAGTCACTATTAAGGCTGGCTTTGCCTACAATGACCGTGTTGTAACCTACAGTGAAGAGCAAATAAATGGCTTCCCAGATCAAGACTCGGCAGTAGGTTTTGCTGAAATTATGCCGGTAGACGATTTCGGAAGTGGTTTTGATGGCCCTCTTGACCCGTTCCTTGTTGCCGACTTTGACGCTATTAATAGCCAATTGTTAGATGTGGTTTGGACACCGCGTTCTGCACAAAGCTGGCAAGTAGGCGAAGAAACATCAGCAATGTATCTTGAGCTTGATACGAGCTATGAAATTGCCGACATGTTACTTCGCGCTAATTACGGTGTGCGTTATGTGAAAACAACCACAACGTCTGAGGGCTTTATTCAAGGCGAAACGGTACAAATCGAAAACGAATACAATAACTTTTTACCAGCAGTTAACTTAGCACTTGAAGCAACTGATGACGTAGTTGTTCGCCTTGGCTTAACACAGTCTATGACTCGTCCAAGCCTGAACTCATTAAACCCTGGTAACCCAAGCTTTGATTATATTAACGGCTCGGTGAGCGTGGGGAACCCATTCCTTGATCCGTTTACGTCGAACAACGTTGACTTTGGTGTTGAATGGTACTTCGATGACGAAGCGCTACTAGCAGCAACAGTGTTCTACAAAGACATTGATAACTGGATTGTTCGCGCATCAGAAGAGCGTTTAGTCGACAGTGCTTACTACGACTTTATCGACAACGATGCACAGTTTGACCCTGTAATTGCGCTAGATCCACGCACTATTCCATACGAGCATAGCAGTCCAATTAACGCTGAAGACAGAAGTGTAAGCGGTTATGAGCTAATTTATCAACAGCCGCTAAGTTTCTTACCAGGACTGTTCGAAAACATGGGTATCGTGTCGAACTATACGCACGTTAACGCTGACGACATCGAAGGTATGAGTGAAACATCGTACAACTTTACGGTGTATTACGAAACAGACCAATACGGTGCGCGTGTGTCAGTTAACAAACGCGACGATTACCTGACAGACTTTACTGGCAGCAATGGCAACGTTGCGCACGGTACGACAGGACCTACGCAGGTGGATTTCTCGTCATTTTATAACGTAAACGACGAGCTAACGTTGACCTTTGAAGTCATTAACCTTACCGATGAGTACGAGCGCTTGTTTACCACGGGTGATGGCTCTTTGAACTTGGTACGTGAGTACAACCACACGGGCCGTCAGTTCTTCTTGGGTGCTCGTTATACTATGTAAAAAAACAGGCCGGCCAATTATGTTGGCCGGCCTGAGATAATAATTAAATGTTGTGTTCCGTGAAGACGGGTGTGTTTGGCCATCGTAATGATGGCCTTTTTTATGTGCAAAAAGTGTAGGCAGGGAGGAATTCAGCACGCCTCTACTTCACTTTTTGAGCAATTTGCATCGCAACAATAGAAATATTGAAAAGGAGAAAAGGTGTGAAAAATTCAAGTAAACCCACCACAGGGAAAATATTCAACGCGCTGCGCTACAGTCTTGCGAGCGTTTTTGTTGTATCGAGTACTTTTGCAGTGGCAGACCAGCAAGGCACGAGTACACTTCACATTAGTTACGCGGCGCAATCTAGCGCTTATGCACTTACCAGTTCGGGTTCCCAAAATGCTTCAATCCAAAGCGCTACTAATAAAGGCAGTGAAGAGGCTGTAAAAGCTCCACCCTACAAAAAGCCAGTTACCCTACATCTGGTCGGCGATTCAACCATGTCAGACAAGCCTATGTTGTCATATCCAGAGCGTGGGTGGGGGCAATTGCTTCCTGAATTCATGCTGCCCAATCTTAATATTAAAAACCACGCGGCTAACGGCAGAAGCACAAAGCGATTTGTAGATGAGGGACGCTGGCAGCTTCTGTTATCCGATCTGTCTGAAGGTGATTTTGTGGCTATTCAGTTTGGTCATAACGATCAAAAACAGTCGGATCCTGCTCGCTATGCCGACCCGGAAAATGCTTATCCAGCTTACTTGAATCAGTTTGTTCAGGATGTTGAAGCAAAAGGGGCATCAGTGATTATCGCAAGTAGTATTTGCAGGCGTCATTTCACTGAGGAAGGTGTGTTAAAACGGACGTTACTGGCGTATGCCGATGCAGCGAAGAAAGTGGCAGCACAAAATAACGTGCCATTTATTCCTATGAACGCTTTAACTTGCGATTTTCTTGCTCAGGTAGGCGAGCCTAACAGCAACCATTACTTCATTAAGGTGCCCGCCGACCTTTATGCGCGCTACCCCGAAGGCAAAACGGACGACACTCACTTGAACGTTGTGGGCGCGGCGAAAATGGCGCAAATATTCGTGCGAGAGCTAAAAGCGACAGCGCACCCACTGGCAAAATACGTATATCGAGACACGTTGTAAGCTCACATTAAAATGAGGTGGCGCGTTATTGCGGGCGTGCCGCGTTTTTTAGTGGGGAACCGCCTTTATCTTAATTAGCGTGCTTGCTTATGGATACAATGGCAGGAAATAGAAGAAAAAAGAAAGAGGAATGTCACATACCGACTATAGCGACGGTATGTGATTAGTGAAGGCATCACCTGATATAATGGCACCGGGGTAGGTAATCACTGTCGCTGCCACTTTTGCCCCATAGCTCGCGCTCTCAACAGGCTTTCTACCTGCAAGTCGAGCGGCCATATAACCGCCATTAAATGCATCGCCAGCAGCCGTTGTATCAACCACCTGTTCAACACGCTCAACAGGCACAATACATTGTTCTTGTTGACGGAGTATATGAACGCCAACCGCCCCGTTTTTCATCACGATTTCTTCAATCTGTTTGTCGGCTAAATAGCTAAATATTTCATCAGCATTAGTGTGGCCAAACAGCATTAAATGGTCGTCTGCACCTGGGAACGCTAAGTCTGCTTCAGCATATGCCTTACCCGTCCAGTATTTGGCATCTTCTTGAGATGACCAAAGGCGAGCTCGATAATTAGGATCAAAGGCAATCTTACTTCCTTTGGCCTTGAGGGACGAAATTAGTTCGAAAAGTGTAGCGCGCTGTTCGTCATCTAAAATGGCAATAGAGATACCGCTCAAATAAAACCAATCACAAGCAAATTCAGCGCCCTTCATAATGTTGAGCGTCTGTGTTGCTGCAGATTGGTTACGCCAATATGCAAAGGTTCTTTCACCTTCGTTGTCGTTGCGGATCATATACAGGCCAAGGTTACGCGACGACGAGCGAAACACTAAATCAGTGTTAATTTCGTGCTCACCCATTTTAAACAGCAGCTCATCGCTTAAAAAGTCTGCGCCTATAGCCGTTAAGTAACTAATGGAAGATGAAGGCAAGCAGCGTTTTAAATAAACCGCAGTGTTGTACGTGTCGCCAGCAAAGCTTTTCGCCATCAGATTATTATCTGTGTTTTCATCGCGCGTACTAACTGATGACTCACGCTGAGTGCTTCGAAGCTCTACCATGCACTCGCCAAAAATAACCATTCTTTGGTTGGTATCAACTATGCTCATGCCGCAGCCTCATCAAACAATGTTAGGCTTTGTTGACATGCCAAAGTTATAGCTTGCCAATTTTTCGCTTCAATGGCTGCCTTCGGCATCATCCATGTACCGCCTACTGCTCGTACATTGCCAAGCGAGAGATACTCATTCGCGTTGTCGCCATTAATGCCGCCGGTAGGGCAGAAGCAAACATCGCTAAATACGCTTGAAATAGCTTTAAGAAAAGGTGTTCCGCCGCTAAGACTCGCAGGAAAGAACTTCATCTCGCGAATGCCTTTTTGGTGCGCCAAAAGAATATCGGCAGGCGTAGCGACGCCCGGCAAAAAGGGGGCATTAGACGCAATCAGTGTATCGAGCAATGTCTCTGAGCTCGTGGGCGTTATCAAAAATTGCGCGCCTGCATCCAACGCTTCAAATACGTGGTTGCGATTTAACAATGTGCCCATGCCCACAACGAGTTCAGGAAACTGTTTTCTAATCGCTGACAGGGCTTCAAATGCTGCGTCGCTGCGTTTCACTACTTCTATGTTGCACAGGCCGCTATTTGCAATTGCTTCTGCTAGGTGAAGCCCCTCGTCAACAGATTTAGGCTGAATAATAGGGAGTAATGGGGCGCCTTTAAGCATGGAAAAGGTACTTTTCATCACGCGGTTCCTTTTAGTGAATCTAGCGAACTTTCTGTTAACGTAGTGGGGGCAGAACCTTGCTGACCTTCGTTGCTGTTTTCGTGCGATAAAATGTTAAGCAGCTGATTAACTTTTTCGAGCACTTTTTCTTTGAACGTAGTGTTTACCGACAGTTCGGCGAACATGGTTTCAAGAGAGAGCAATTTTTTTGCAAGTTCTATTGCCTGAAAGTCTACCGATTTTGCTGTAGCCCTTAACATACTATCTAGCGGGTCGGTGATAGTTTCGTTTAAACGTGCCTTGTTGTTTACAAATAGGCACCAGGCCGCAACGGCACTGCAGAGCAAATCAATATTTCGTTTTGCTTTTAGGTTATCGCGTACTGTGTCGAGAATTCGAAATGGGATTTTCTGTGACCCATCCCAAGCAATTTGCGACAACAGGTGGCGAATATGCTTATTCTCATAGCGCTTAACAATGTCTTGTGCGTAAGCGTTCAGATCGAAGTCTTGTGTTCCGCTATCGGCATTCTCGTTATCACTGGATAGAGACGGAACAATTTCTTCTTTCAACATGGTTTGAATCAGCTGCTTTATAGCTGGGGTACGCATTGCGTCGAATACGGTTTCCTTGCCAAGCAATAACCCTATGTAGGCCAGTGTTGAATGTGTGCCGTTTAGAATGCGAAGCTTAGCTTTTTCAAAGAAGCTCACATCATGAGTAAAAGTAACGCCAACTTTATCCCAAGCAGGTCGTGGGCCAGAAAAATTATCTTCAACCACCCATTGAGTAAATGCCTCTCGCTGAATAGGCCAGTTATCAGTTAAACCCAGCTCAGCGGCAACGTTGGCTTTAAAGCTGTCTTCAGTTGCTGGCGTAATACTGTCAACCATAGTGCAGGGGAAGGCGATGTTCTCGCTGATCCATTGACCGAGTGATTCATCCGTTTTATTGGCGAACTCGGTCACCGCTTTTTGCAGCTTTTTACCGTTGTCTGACACGTTGTCACAGCTGATAATGGTAATATCTGCATAGCCTGCCTGCTTACGTTGTGCCAGCGCTTGCACAATTAGGCCAACTGCACTTACCGGTGTTTCTGGCGTGACTAAATCAGCTTTAATATCCGGATGATCAGTATCTAGATGACCTTGCGCATTAAGGCAATAGCCCTTTTCTGTCACGGTAAGCGTCACAATTTTAGTATGCTTGTTTACCAGCGCAGCAACAATGTCTTCACGATCATGTGCTAGTGTAGACAGGGTTTTAATTGCGCCGATAATGTGGGTTTCAGGCTCGTTATCAACAATACACAACGCATAGAGATTGTCTTGTGTACTCAACGCTTCTTTAAGTGATGCGCTGCGCATTGACACACCGTGAATGCGCCAGTCACCGCCATAAGCCAGCGCCTTTTCGGTATAATACGCTTGGTGCGCACGGTGAAAGGCGCCTGGACCAATATGCACAATGCCACAACCGGTTGCTTCCAGATCGTAATTTGGTTTACTTACGCTGTCACTTAAAAGAGGTAGCGTTGAAATTGATAACGGCTTTGTCATGATTACCCCAGTTTGTACGCTTGTTTAGCAAAATCATAAGTTAGTTTTCTTGCAATGCTGGCCGCTTCTGTTTCACTGATGCGGTGCTCCACAACTAGCTGTGCAAGGAAGCGACAATCAATGCGTCTGGCAACATCATGACGTGCAGGAATAGACAAGAACGCGCGCGTATCGTCATTAAAACCAACAGTATTGAAGAAACCTGCGGTTTCTGTCACTTGATGTCTAAAGCGCAACATGCCTTCAGGGCTATCGTGGAACCACCAAGAAGGACCAAGTTTCAGGCAAGGGTAGTGGCCTGCGAGTGGCGCTAATTCACGGCTGTACGTGGTTTCATCTAATGTAAATAGAATAATGTCGAGGTTAGGCTCGTTACCGTATTTACCGAGTAACGGGCGAAGCGCTTTAACAAAATCTGTTTGCATTGGAATGTCGTGGCCTTTATCGCGACCAAACTGTGTAAAGAGCTGACTGTTGTGGTTTCTAAACGAACCAGGGTGAATTTGCATCACCATGCCGTCTTCTACACTCATTCCCGCTAATTCGGTAAGCATTTGCGCTCTAAATAGCTCTTGCTCTTCAGCGTTACTGTTTCCACTTCTTACTTTATCGAATAAAGCAATACACTCAGCTTCACTTAAATCAGCTGTGTTCGCCGTTGGGTGTCCGTGATCTGTTGCTGTTGCACCGTGCTCTCTAAAGACGGCACGTCGTGCACGAATTGCGTTCAGATAGCCCTGCCAGGTTGCAGTGTCTTCACCGGTGAGTTCACCAAGTTTCTCAATGTTTGAAACAATATCTTCGCGTGAAGCATCGACTACATCATCAGGTCTAAAGGTGGTAATAACCCGCTTTGCCCACGGTGTATCTTTAATCGCTGCGTGATGGGGAAGAGCATCAAGCGCACCTTCGGTGGTAGCAATCACTTCAATATTGAAGCGGTCCATCAGTGCACGGGGTTTAAAGTCATCCCCTTGAAGCTGCGCAGTGATGTGGTCGTAATAATGCGTTGCGTTGTCGCTACACAACATCTCTCGCAAACCAAATACATCGTGAAATACAGTGTCTAACCACAAACGCGATGGTGTGGCAGCAAATAGATGATAGTTATCTGCCAGAAGTTTCCAGATTTTACGTGGATCCTTTTCCGTTTCGCCGCCGTCCCAACGTGGCACACCAATATCGGTTAATTTAATACCTTGGCTATACAGCATTCTGAACACATAGTGATCAGGGGTGATAAACAACTCGGTTGCATTGGTGAAATTATTGTTTTGTGCAAACCAACGTGGGTCAGTATGGCCATGTGGACTTATGATAGGGAGATCTCGAATTTCCTTATACAGCGCCTTTGCAACACTTCGGGTTGCTTCATCGGCAGGAAAAAGTCTATCTTCATGTAATAATATCGATTCCATAACGCTCTCTTTTAGAGGGTGACGCCACGTTTCCAAATAGCAATCTCATGGCTGCCATTCTTCTCGTTGCAGGTTTGTTGACCAGATGCCACTGCCAAACAATGTTGGAGTAGCGCTTCGGCACACTTATCGATAGAGACGCCTTCTAGAACTTGTCCAGCGTTAAAATCTATCCAATGTGGCTTCTTATTAGCGATATCTGAATTTGACGATATCTTGACTGTGGGTACAGGAAAACCAAGGGGCGTGCCTCGGCCTGTGGTGAATAAAACGATATGTGCCCCCGATGCTGCCAACGCCGTTGAACTAACGGCATCGTTACCAGGTGCTTGTAATAAACTTAAGCCTTTGTCTTGCTTTGGCTCGCCATACTGCAAGATGGACTGAATAATAGAGGTTCCACCTTTTTGAACCGCGCCGAGTGACTTTTCTTCTAGCGTGGTTAATCCGCCAGCTTTATTGCCTGGAGACGGGTTTTCGTAAATAGGTTGGTTGTGGGCGATAAAGTAGTTCTTAAACTCATCAATCAGCGAGTTAAACGCCTCAAATACGTCTTTGTTTTTAGCGCGATTCATTAAGAGCTGTTCGGCACCAAACATTTCTGGCGTTTCGGTTAAAATGACCGAGCCACCTAGATTACACATTAAATCGGTAACACGCCCTACTGTTGGGTTGGCAGTAATACCGCTAAAAGCGTCGCTACCACCACACTTCATGCCTAAGGTTAATTCGCTAGCGTCGATAGGCTCACGTTTGTCATTAGCCATTACTTTTAACAAATCATAAACCGCATTGACGCCTTCTTCTAATTCATCGACCACTTCTTGTGCGTTGTAGAAGCGAACCCGATTTGCCGGTTTATCAACGTGAGGCAGTAAACTCTTAAGCTGATTGTTTTCGCAACCCAAGCCTACAATTAACACCGCACCAGCGTTCGGGTGAGATGCGAGAGAGGCTAAGATAGTGCGCGTGTCATCTAAATCATCGCCCAGCTGAGAACAGCCAAAAGGGTGGGTAAATGCGCGGAACCCGTCGCACTCGCTAGCGAAACGGCGATTACATTCGTTGGCAATACGGTCTGCTGTTCGATTTACGCAGCCTACGGTATTGATGATCCATACTTCATTGCGAATACCCACTTTTCCATTTTCTCTTCTGTATCCCATGAACTGTAACCCAGAAGTAAGATGGTTTTGTTTTGAAGCGGTATTTGACGGCGCGTAAACGTATTGTTCAGTGCCTTTTAACTTAGTCTTTGCGTTATGGCTGTGAACATGTTCACCAGCATTAATTTGGCTTGTTGCAGCACCAATGCTGAAACCATATTTTACGATGTCGCAACCGTCTGACAGGGTAACTAAGGCAACTTTATGGCCAGCAGGAATGTCTTGGCTAACTGTAATGTCATATTCAGCGATGTAAGTGCCAGCCACGATAGGGCAGGTTGCAACCGCAACGTTATCGTTATTATGCACTTTAACTAGTTGTGTTTTAACGTCCATTACAAGTCCTGCTTTATCTTTACGGCTTATTTAACCGCTAAGCGTTGTTAAATAAGCACTGTGTATTTAAAAAGAGCGATAGATTAGAAAACGTTGCTTTTTACGCTCTGTTTACAAATTGTTTATTTTTAACATTCTTTTTTATTGTCGTGCCACCGGTGGCATAATAGGTCGAAAAAGAAGTGTTAGCAACACTTCATTGTAAAAAATCACACTTTTTTGATTGAATCGCGAATAATTAGGTGAGGTTTGACCAGATACGTTTCGGTTTCACTAACTTCACTGCCTTCGATATGCGCGATGATTTTACGCGCTGCGATAGCTGCCATATCGCCAACGGGACGTTGAACAGTGGTAAGGGCAGGGATTACGCGGGCAGCAAGTAAGTTGTCATCGAACCCCGCGACGGATAGTTCGTCAGGTACGGTTATTCCCATTTCATGAGCCACTTTCAATACGCCTGCTGCCATTTCATCGTTGTTTGCAAAAATAGCTTTAACTCGTGGTGACTGAATAAGCAATTGACGCGCGCATTCTATACCGCTTTCGAAGCTGTTTTTACCCTCAATTACCCTGTTTTTAGGTACATCGACACCCAGGCCGTTAAGCGTTTCAACAAAGCCTTCCAAACGCTCTTTTGAGGAATAATACTGTTGCGGACCGCTGATGATGCCAATGTCTTTATGACCTAGTGAAACCATATAGCGCGCTAAATCACTTAAAGCAGCTCTGTCGTCACTCACTACGATATTTTGATGGTCATCTAAATCTACTGACGCCATTCGCACATAGTTAATGCTCTTTTGTTGCAGCGCGTCGGCTAATAACTTCGATTCGGATACCGGTGGCAATATGATGACACCGTCTATGTTTGAACGACGTACAAAGTTAATACAGTCTTCTACAAAACCTTCGGCATTATAACTACAAGGGTGTACAACTAACTCATAACCCTTTTGAGAACATATGCTTAAGACGCCTCTTTGCACTTGGTCGATATACAAGGCATCGGGGTTGTCGTAAATTAGGCCTATCAAGTATGAGCGGCTAGTACTTAAACCACGCGCTTGCTTGTCAGGGGCAAACCCCGTTTCTTGAATGACCGCTTCAATGCGCTCACGTGTTGCTTTTCCCACATTGGTCGCACCGTTAATGACGCGTGACACGGTACGCTTTGATACACCTGCTAGGGCTGCAACATCATTGATAGTCGGGCGCTTGTTCATAATTCTCTGTTTTTCCGCGCTATTATGTCGTTACTTCCGATATTACCACACAAATACGGGCAATATGTTTTTGTTACTTAAAAGTGAAAGTTCGTGTGATCAAACTCCGCCTGACCACACCTTTCAGTCTTGATGATTCTACCTTACTAAAATCCTAGTGCACGTGGTAGCGCTTCGCTGAACCATGCGACATACGTAACTAGCATAAGAACGACAAACATAGCCACATATAAGGGTATTAGCGGTCGAATGATGTTCTCAAGTTTGGTTTTGGCAATGGCACAGGTAATGAAAAGTACGGCGCCGACGGGCGGTGAGCACAATCCGATAGACAGGTTGAGCACGAGCATGATGCCGAATTGCAGTTCGCTCATTCCAAGTTCTAAGGCCACAGGCAAAAATATGGGCGTAAAAATAAGTACGGCAGGTGTCATATCCAAGAATGCACCAACTACGATAAGCAATAGGTTGATTAAGAGAAGAATAAGTAATGGGTTATCGCTTATCGACAACAATGCGTTACTTAAAGTTTGCGGAATGTTCTCGAACGACAATAGCCAAGACATCGCTGTTGAGGCCGCGATAAGCAGCATTACAATTGCCGTCGTTTCTGCCGCCTTCAAGAAAATATCAGGTAGGGTTTTCGCATCCACTTCTTTATAAAACACCACAGCTAACAGCAATGAGTAAACCACCGCAATGGCACCAGCTTCGGTAGCGGTAAAAACGCCGCCCACAATGCCGCCAATCACTAAGAATATGAGGAATAGGGAAGGGAGTGCTGCGATAGTTTTTTCGACAACTACTTTAATAGGAAGTCGCGGCGATAGCGGGTATCCCTTCATTTTTGCGTAGATAAAGCACACCAGCATGAGCGCTAGACCCACCATAATGCCTGGAATATAGCCAGCCATAAAAAGGGCGGCGATGGATACGCCACCGCTAGCGATTGCGTATACAATTAAGATATTACTTGGTGGAATTAACATTCCCGTAGTTGATGCTGCGGCAGTGACCGCTGCGCTAAAATTCGGCTCGTAGCCCGCTTTTTTCATTTCGGGCAACATGAAGCTGCCAATAGCAGACGTAGTCGCTACTGCAGACCCTGAAATTGCACCAAACAGCATGCAGGAAACAACATTTACTAAGGCTAAACCACCGGGAAGGGCACCAATAAGCGCCATTGCACATTCAATTAATCGCTTGGCTATCCCGCCGCGTCCCATGATAAGGCCAGATAAAACAAAAAATGGGATTGCCAAGAGCGCAAAGCTATTAAGACCACCTGCCATACGCTGGGCAATAGTAATGGTAGCCGGAGCAATGTCCATGCTCATTACCATAGCAAGCAGCGTGGCTACACCAATGCTGATTGAAATGGGAACATTTAAAAGAAGGAGTACAAAAAAGGCGACGACTAAGATAATACCGGTCAGTTCCATTACGCTGACTCCTTATTGTTGTTTCGCCAAAGTGCAGTAATGTTAACCATTGCATAGGCAATGATAAGGCCTCCAGATAAGGGAAGCACGCTATAGATAAAGCCCATTTTTACACCTAGCGCCGCTGAGATTTGCTCTAGCTCTAATGTAAGAGACACTAGTTCAGCGCCGCCGTAAACCATCACCAAAACACAGAAGATAATGACAATGACTTCAACGCAGGTAAGTAGAAGGCGTTTCACTTTACGAGACTGACGCTCAACAATTAAGTTGAACCCCAAATGCGCGTTTTGGCGATAGGCGTAGGCCGCACCTAAGATGCCAATCCAAATAAGTATGAACCTAGACAACTCTTCGGTGACCGAAGCAGGGTCTTTAAGTACGTAACGTGAGACCACTTGCCAAATTACGGTAAGTAAAATACTTACCATGGCAATAATAAGGGTGCCGGCTAAGGCTTTATCGATGAGGCGTATTATTGTCATTGTTACATCGCTTTTATTTGCGTAATTAAGTCGCCAATTGGCGTGTTTTCAAAGCTCTTATGAAAAGGCTTTACCGCTTCAACGAAAGGCGCTTTATCAGGCGTAATAACTGTGACGCCTTCGGCTTTTACCTTTTCTAAAGAGGCTTGCGTAGATGTTTTCCAAAGTTCGCGTTGGTATTCAACAGAGTCTTCCATTGCTTTGGTTAGCCACGTTCGCTGCTGTTCATTCAAACTTTCCCATACCGGCAGCGATGCCAGCATGACGTCTGGAACACTGGTATGCTCGTCAAGGCTGTAGTAACGGGCAATTTCATAATGACGTGAAAGGTAGTAGCTGGGCGGGTTATTCTCTGCGCCGTCTACAACGCCTTGCTGAAGCGCAGTGTACAGTTCTCCCCAGGCAACGGGGGTTGCAGCTCCTCCAAGTGCGCGAACTGTTGCTACTGCAGTGGGGCTGTTCAACACGCGAATTTTGAGTCCGTTCAGATCGCTTGGTGTTTCTATTGGTTTGTCGTTGGTGTAAAAACTGCGGCTTCCCGCATCGTAGTAGCCGAGACCTTTAAGTCGGAAGTCTTCAACACCAGATAGCAACTCATCGCCTAAATCGCTGTTTAATACACGCCAGAAGTGTTCGTTATCGCGGAAAATGTAGGGAATGCTAAAAATCTTCATTTCGGGAGCAAACCCTTCCAAAGGACTTGCCGACACCTTAGTCATGGCGAGTGAGCCAATCTGCAGCAGTTCTACCATCTCCCTCTCGGTTCCCAGCTGGCTGCTCGGGTAAATAACCACACTCATTGTACCGTCAGAATAGTAATCTAGGCGCTCTCCAAGATATTCCATTGCTTTATGTACTGAGTGTTGAGTGTCCAGCGTATGCCCCAAGCGCAATACGGTGACCTCGCCTTGCAGTTCATTTTGCGAACACGCCGAGGCTAGCAACAGGGCCGTGGCTGACAGTGTGAGTTTTATATACCGCAACATAATCATTACACCTATTTAGAGCAGGGCTGCTTAACGCAACTGTGAAGGCGGAAACTTATCCATATCATCGTAATCCAGGTTTTCACCTGCCATTCCCCAGATAAATGCATAGCTTCCAGTACCTACACCGCAATGAATGGACCAAGGTGGCGATACCACGGCTTCTTCATTCGCTACAAAAATATGGCGAGTTTCGTGAGGTTCGCCCATGAAGTGACATACGCGGCTTTCGCTATCCATATCAAAGTAAAAGTACACTTCATTGCGTCGGTCATGTTGATGAGCTGGCATGGTGTTCCAGACGGAACCTGTGTGCAAACGGGTTAGTCCCATTTGAAGCTGACAAGTATCGACAACAGTATTGATAAGTAACTGCTTGATATCACGCTTGTTGGAGGTTTCCTGACTGCCTAAGTGAAGGATGTTTGCATCTGTGCTGCCTATTTTCTTGCAGGGATAGGCGTGGTGAGCCGGCGCCGAGTTTAAGTAATATTTGGCAGGATTGGACGCATTGTCCGACTCAAAAATGACTTCTTCATTGCCTTGTCCGATGTACAAGGCCTCTTCATTATCTAGGTGATAAGCGGTGCCTGAAACAGTAATGGTTCCAGGCCCGCCGATATTAATTACACCGACCTCGCGACGGGCGGTAAAGAACGGCATCTTTAACTGATCTTCAATGGTTTCTAGCGTTAGCGCTGACGTTGTCGGTACGGCACTTCCAAGCATAAAGCGTTCGTAGTGGGTGTATATCCATACGACTTCACCTTGTGTCATTAGGGTGTCGACTAAAAACGCGTCACGCAATTCTTGCGTGTTGTAAGCATTGGCCTCTTTACGACCGATAGCATATCGGGTGTCTATTTTATTGCTCATGGCTTTTCTATCGCTCATGCTTTTTTTGTCGCTCATGGCTGTATCCCCCGTTTATTAGTTAACGTGCCAGAAAGCCGCCGTCGACAGCAAGGATATGGCCGTTTACGTAATTGCTTGCTGCGCTCGCAAGAAATACCGCCGCACCTGCTAAATCATCACTTTCCCCCCAGCGATTAGCTGGAATGCGGGCACAAATTTCAGCACTGCGTGTTTCATCATCTTGCAGTGCTTGGGTGTTATCGGTTTTGATGTAACCTGGCGCAATTGCGTTCACCTGCACATTGTATTGGCCCCATTCGTTTGCTAGCGCTTTCGTAAGGCCCGCAATGGCGTGTTTACTCGCGGTGTAAGCAGGAACGGTGATGCCACCTGTATAACTTAACATTGATGCAATATTGATGATTTTGCCTTGTCCCCGTTCTACCATCGTCTTGCCAATAGTTTGGCTAAGTAGGAAAGCTGAATCGATGTTGACAGCAAGCACGTTTTTCCACTCGTCAAAAGGAAAGTCGGTTGCTGGTGCTCTGAAAATAGTGCCGCCGTTATTCAGCAGGATGTCGATGTGTCCTTTAATGCTTAACGCATCTTCAGCAAGTTTAACTACCGCGTCGGCATCAGCGAGGTCGGCATCTAATGCCATGGCTTGACCACCTTCACTTTGAATTTTACGTAGTGTCTCGTCACATCCACCTGGTCGAGAACTGGCGCAGATGACGAAGGCGCCAGAAGTGGCGAGTGCTAAAGCAAGCGCTTGGCCTATACCTCGACTTGCTCCGGTCACTAATGCGGTTTTACCTTCTAGGCTAAAGTTGACCATGTAATTTACCTTTCACTAAATGGTTCATGGGTATGACGAATTTTATCGACATACTAAATTGAAAAATCTCGTTAACAAAATTTAAAATAATTGCCACCGGTGGCATTTGTCAATATATTGTTTATAAATATCGTTAATTAGTTAAATGCGTTAACAACCGATGGAGAGCATAAAAGTGATGAAATTTAGTAAGATAGGTCTAATTTTGGTGCCATTATTGGCAAGTTGCTCACAAGGGGATATAAATTCGGCTTTGTCTGTTAAGGTGAAAAATTCGGCAGACGGTGGTAGCGGCGATCAAATTTTTGAAGTATCTCTGCCCCCGCAATATTCGGGGTGGAAGTTAAAGCAATATCCGTCAGAATGGATTGAGAATAGCGAAGGGCAAGCGGTGTTACTAGGTGCAGCATCCATTGCGCCAGGAAGTAGTGCGTCATTGGAACTTATGCCACCTGAGCAAGCTACGAATGTTAACCTCCAAGACCGGGCGCACGCTGAACTTTCCGTAAGAACAGGAGGAGAGTGGCAAGACGCAGTATATAGCGCTGAGGGTTTTTCTTTTGAAGAAGTTACCTCATTCACATCGCCTCCGCAATTGACCGATCATTCTTACTTTTTGCGTTACGAAGGACCAGGCTGGGAGTCTGATCAAATGGGCTATCGCCTTTATCTTGATTGGCGTAACGCTATTGATGTCTTTGTTAAAGCGAACGACAGTGTAGTATTACCTGAGGTGGGGCAAGACGGCTACGATAGCTATCATAATTTATCTTCGTGGGGCGGAGACGCGCTTAAAGTTGGTAAATCGTTGGGCGTGGGTGCGCTTGGTCGATTAACAGAACAAGAAACCCAAGACTCCTCAACGCAGACAGTTATGCATTTTCAGCATGTAGAGAATACGCAATACCAATTAGTCTCGAATTCTCAGTTGCGTGCTGAGTTCGAGGTTGGCTACGAAGGGTGGTCATCGTCTGATGCGAAAGCGGACAGCATCGACGTTACCACGCACTATCGAATTGATGCGTTTGACCCCACCACCCACATCAGCGTTTCTGTATCAGAGCCATCGGATAATATTGTCGCAGGTCTAGTGGCGCATGATGGAATGCAGGTGATTAAAGCCGAGCGTGGTGAGTGGGGCGTTGTAGCGACTTGGGGAACGCAAAGTATCTTGGCAGATAATGACAACTTAGGATTGGCCGTTGTTTATCGAATAGATCAGGTCGAAAAGGTATTCGAGGGTGAACATGACCACCTTGTATTGTTCAAACCTTTAACCACTTTAGACTATAAAATTCTCGCGGTTTGGCCTAAGCGCAGCAGTGATGTACAAACTGCAAAGCAGTTTGAAGATTATCTGGTTAATAAATTAAAGATGTATAATCATCCTCTTACCGTCTTAAACTAAGTATTACTTAGCGACCGGGCTAGCGGGCTAGCGGGCCGTAGCGAAATGCGTAGCCCGTTAGCTTATATTATGTCTTTCTCTAATTGCCTTCTCCAACTACCCTCTTTTTCCATTTTTAGCCCATCCAACTTTCAAACAGTTATGTCCTGTTGTGTTCACGGGCACAAAGCTCTGACCAGTATTGTGAAACAAATAATTCATAAACTGACTGAGTGGTTTAGGTTTTCTTGATTGAGCATTCAATAATCCCAATGATTACAGCGCCTTCGTAAATTTTCGCATCTGTTTTAGTCGTTTTTTCAGACCCTTGTGTCAATAAAGCTTCATTTTGGTGTCAATTCACTGTCACCGGAATGTCACAAATGTCCTCCAGACTTTCGCCCGCTAAGACCGTTTACTGAGGTGAGTCTTCTGTTTACCTCCACTCAACATCGAAAACAAGTATAAGCAAGGAACTATAATGAAAAGCGAAACTCTTCGTGGAATTAAGTATTCAGCGATAGCACTGGCTGTAACACTAGGGATGACTGCCTGTTCACTGGAAGGTGACGATGGCGAAGACGGTGTACAAGGCCCTGTAGGTGAGCAAGGCCCAGTAGGAGATCAGGGCCCGGTGGGCGACCAAGGTCCTCAAGGTGATAGTGCAGGTACGCTAACACGTATCGCTACGGTTCCACTTGGTGCAGAAGTGACCGGTATATTCTTAACAGACGAAGGCGATTTATTTTTTAACGTTCAGCACCCGTCTGGCACTAATGCGGCGACAACCAGTGTAAATGCAATGCCTATCAACACCGGTACAGTGGGCGTGCTTGCAGGTGCTAACTTCAACAATCTGCCAGTAACATTACCAAATTCACCTGTACCAAGCTCAGATGAAGAAAAAGAGCTGGTGGTTTCTGCCATTGGTCAATATCAAGTACTTGGACAAACGGGCGACACTTTCGGTACTGACCTACCAGAAGGCTTAGGTCACATCTACACGTTGGATGGCGAAGAGTTGGTTCTTGAAAATGACATGCCTGATTTTAACGGCTTCATCTCAACCGCCGAAGGCGAAGGTTACCTTTTCTCGAACTGGGAAGAGCTTCCTGGCGGTATGAGCCGCATGAAAGTTGAAAAAGACGAGTTTGGTATGTGGGAAGTAACTGAAGCCATGATGCTGGATTTCTCGCCAGTATGGGGAACGGCGGCGAACTGCTTTGGTTCAATGTCACCTTGGGGTACACCGCTTACTTCAGAAGAGTGGGTGGTTGATTCGGCGGTGGATACGACAACATCACCAAGCTGGAATAACCCAGAGGCCGTTTCTACAGATGCGCGCTTAGGTCGTATGTGGCAAATGACGGCGCCAGATGCGCCAAACCCTTACAACTATGGCTACATTGCGGAAGTAACAGAGCCGTTGGCTGATGAGCCGGTTATTGTTAAGCATTTTGCCATGGGCCGGTACGAGCATGAGAACTCAACGGTCATGCCTGACGGCAAAACGGTTTACCTTTCTCAAGATGATACGGGGGGCGTACTGTTTAAGTTTGTCGCAGACACAGCTGAAGACTTATCGGCAGGTACACTTTACGGCGCTAAGCTCACTCAGGATGCAGGTCAGAATGATCCTGCGACAACTGGTTTTGCGGTTGAATGGGTGGAATTAGCTAGCGGTGATAACCTGACTATTCGCGCGTGGATTGATGAATACAATGGTATTGGTACCGACGATTACGTGGATGGACAAAGTTCTTACATTACTATGGCCGACGTTCAAGCATGGGCTGATGGCGATGCGACCTATCCAACGGTAGAGGAAGGTGGCTCTAGCGTAACAGCAGGACAGCCAATGGATAACCGCGTAGCGTTCTTAGAGAGTCGTGCAGCGGCCCGTCTTAAAGGGGCTACCGCAGAGTGGAGAAAACTGGAAGGTATCTCAATCAACCAGAAACGCGCAAAGGAAGCGGTTGAAGGTGTAGATACTATCGAAGGTGAAGTGGTACAGAATGCATACCTTTACATCGGCATCGCTGATATCGACAACACAATGATTGACGGTGAAGGCGATATGCAGCTTTCAGCCCGCGTTAAAGACTGTGGTGGCGTTTATCGTGCCAAGCTTGAAGAAGGCTATAACATCTCTCGTATTGAACCTGTGGTGATGGGCGGTACGTACCGTTCAAGCCTAACTGGCGCCGAGCGTTGTGACGTTGAACAGCTTTCTCAACCAGATAACGTAGTGGTGATGAACGACGGCCGTATTCTTATCGGTGAAGACGGTTTCCAAGAAAACAATACGCTGTGGATGTATGAGCCAGCAGATAAGTAAGTTTTCTTTTTAATTTAAAAATACTCCGGGCACTTATGTGCCCGGATTTTTCCGTTGTGACGATTATGAAAATGTTAAAAATAACTTCAGGTGTAAGCATTCTGCTTTCACTACTTATCAGTGTAGGATGCACTGATAGCACGGGTACTGACGTGAACAATCAGTCAAACTATGAGCAAAACTCAACAAGCTTTACAGTTGACACACAACTGCCTACTTCTACTCACGAAAAGACCGACAGCACCCACGCTTATCCTTATCGAGAAGGCGATGCTATTCCCGCTCTGGCATATATTGAACACGATGAAGTGTATAACCCTGAATCGGTTATTCCTCCCCAGTGTTACACCAAAACAGAAGGTGTTAACAACCCATGTTATGCATGCCACCAAAGTTACGATTCAATGGAAAAGCGTCCTAATCAAATGGGCGATGGTACGTTACAGGGCAACTACGAATTTTCTGACGTAGGGTTAACAAACAGCTGGAAAAACCTGTTTATTGACCGTACATCACTAATTGCGGGCATTGATGATGCCACGATTAAAAAATATATAGCGCAAGACAACTATACCGCTTCGCTTAACAATGACGCCATGCCAGACTACATGCGTATTGAAAATTTGAGCGCCGCTGACAAGGCATTTGATGGCGACGGTTTTGCTAAAGATGGCAGTGGATGGGTGTCGTATAATTACAAGCCTTTCCCAAGTACTTTTTGGCCGACTAACGGGTCAACCGGCGATGCTATGATCAGGCTTCCTGAAAGCTTTCAAACGCTAAAAGGCAAGTATAATAAGGCTATCTATACATTGAACCTAAGCTTGGTTGAAATGGCACTTAAAGAGCTGGATACGTTAACTGTGGCGCCGGTCAACGAATTAGCGTTGAACATCGACGTAAACCAAGACGGAAAACTTACCAATTCAGTGACTGAAATCGCTCGTTTGTCGCATTATGTTGGCGACGCAAGCGATGTTCCGCTAGCGGACATGCTTTACCCCGAAGGTACAGAATTCTTACATACCGTGCGCTACATTGGCGTGGATGAAAACGGGAATATTTATAACGCGCCGCGTATGAAGGAAGTGCGCTACATGAAAAAGCATATGTTCAGAAGCAGAGAAAGCTTAGCATCTGCCTATTATGCGGAAGCAAAAGATAAGCATTTTGAAAAGCTGCCTCAAACCCGCTACTTAGGTGAAAAAGGAATAGACAACGGCTTTGGCTGGACAATTAATGGCTTCATTGAAAATGAGCAGGGCGAACTTCGTGCACAGCACGCTCAAGAGCTTGCGTTTTGTAACGGCTGTCACAAAACAGTAGGTTCAACCTTCGATCAAACATTTTCATTTGCACGGAAAGTTCCCGGACAAGCGGGGTGGGGCTATATAGACCTGCGTGAAATTGAAGATGTGCCAAATATCAACGAGGAAAAAGGCGAGTTCCTTACTTATATGGAGCGCGTGGGCGGTGGCGATGAGTTCCGTCAAAACGGAGAAATGCTGGCCAAATGGTTTGATGAAAAAGGCATGGTCAAGGTGGAAGAGGTGCAACGTGCCAAGTCAGTGTACGACATCATTACTCCTTCACCAGAGCGCGCGTATGCGTTGAACAAAGCGTATTTGACCATAGTGAAAGAGCAAAGCTATTTGTTCGGTCGCGACGCAACGCTGACTAAGGCGACTAATGTGTTAAGCACTATTGATGCCGAACAGCCACCGCTTAAGCCTGAACATCGTTTCAAGTGGGATATGCGACTTAACTGGCAACAAGAAAAGCCAAGCGCCATTGCAGAAGCTCGGTAGCGCTTGTTTATTTAGAAGATAACGCTCGCGGCTAGATGTTAGCCGCGGGTAAAATTTCAAACTGAATCGGTTTGTAACGGAAGTTATTTGACTCGCCCGCTGAACACGCGGTTAACCCTACGATTAGATCCATCTTTGCTTCAAATATTGTGTAATCACCGGCATTAGACTTAGGAGGAAGAACAGATATTTTACCCTTGGCGTCTACCTCCACATTCATAAAGGTATTGAATGTGGTACAAACGTGATGCTCTGGGATGTCAAACTCTGAAAAAGCCGCGACTAAATTGCCGTGGCACCCAGGTACAGGCTCTTCATTGGGATAAAAATGCTTAAACGTGTCAACACTGCAAGGAGTCAAAAGAAAGTCATGGTCTTCTACAGTGTCTTCAATAATTTCGAACATCACGTTACTTTGATTAGAGTATAGCAAGCTGCCTTTTTTGAATTGGATGCTTTCATTGTAATCTAAACTTCGTCCTGAAGAGATAAACTCATTTTTATCGTGTTCATTGAACGCATAGAGGTCGGCCACTTGTTCACCTTCTGGATCAATAACTTTAAGTCTTTCCCCTTTTTTCATAGTAAATGCAGTGCCGCTTCTTGGCTGTATAGTTTGTAACATTATGTGACTTGTCCCTTTTATTTAGGTTTAGTGCTTAATCCGCTTGAACGGGCATTCCCAGTTTTCGGAATGTTTTACACCACTATATTGATATACCTCTGAGCTATCACCATGGTTTGCGAGTAGCTCATTTTTACTTCCGCAGTACGCGGTATCTCGTTTACGAATGTGGTCTTTGAATGCTTCAAAACGCTTCTGCTTTCTCAACATGTCAAATTGCTCGTGTAAATTAAACACGATGGCAGGGTAGGGAAATCGACGGCTTTTTCTTGATGCATTTGGATGCAGTCCAACTACAAAGAAACCCTTTCCGCCTAAACTCAAGCTAAACTGAGCGTTATGAGGGTCACTTGATACTTTACTATCCCAAGGTTTTAAACAGGCGTCAATCTCGTGTAAACGCTGCAATTTTTCCCATAAAACCCGATCAAATTCAGTTTCGCTTATCGTATCTGGAAGCTCAAAAGTTGCGACCAAAGAGGAGTACATGTCCCGTTCAAGATCAAACGACTCTACAAATTGGTGAATTGACGCCAACATATCTGTCTCATTGAGAGGACAGCGAATATCGTCGTATTGATTCACATGAATTTGGCTTTTATTGAGGGCTGTTTTGGCTCCGACGCAGGGGAAATCGGCTTCCCCTACAAACGACAAAAAGCGCTCGGTTAGATTCGGTTTCAATAAAGACATTCCATATCTCCCTGAAAGCGTTTTATGCGGTCGTGCTTAAAAGGTCAGAGCCTTTCTCCGGCGAATGAAAAGACGTAAATTCAACATTGTTTTGGGCGTTGGTTACCGTTAATTGCTCAACCGGCACGTCCGCCTTGTCTTCCTCTACCTGCTGGGGGAGGTGCTTGATCTTAATGCCGTTTTGCTTGAAGTCAGCATTAATAAAACCTTGGTCTGCATACGCGTTCAATACATTGACACATGGATAAAATCCCCATTTCGAGTGAAAACGCTGTGCATTATGAACAAAGTCTAAAAGGTGATTTATCGGGCATTGATAATTAGGCCGATGTGGTGCAAATGTTCGCGTGGGCAATTGCTCCAACGAAAACCCTAATGCCCTACAGTTAGTGAAGAAATCTTCGTCGTTTAGTCCGAAACCCGCGTAGCCTTCATCGAAGCCGCCGGTTTTCTGAAAGTCTGCCTTACGAATAAAAAACACTGTAGAACAAATACTATCGTCACTAAACTTTCCATGATTAATTTCCTGATCTCTTGAAGGTATTTCGTTATTGTCGTCTTCGGGTAACGTGTCGTCATTACTTGCTAAATAACCGATTTCTTTTTCATCTTTTGAAATTTGTCGGTAGGGCTTACAACAGCGCTCGTTGGGTAAAAACACCACTGATGTGAACACTACGGTGTTGTCATGAAGCGCAAGCAAGCCATCTCTAAAAAGCGATGGGGCAATAACTGCGTCTACGTTTAGGTAAACTAAATTCGCGTGCTTGGCCGCTGACATACCCTTGTTGCGCGCTTTCGCTATCGGAAGAGCATCTTGAGTCACAAACTTGTGAACAATGTCGAATTTGTCACTGCGTACGAGTGACAAATCAGAAGGAGGTGCCATCCAAACAATGACTAGCTCATCTGGCGTTGGAGAGCATTGCTCTAACTGAGTAATCAAATTGGCCAGTTTCTCAGTTCTGCTCTTAACAATAGTTACTGCACTTATTGGTGAACGCATACTCTTCCTCCCTTTCTAATTTGTTGAACCTGTAATAACGACGACATGAAACGTTGAACGTTATACTTTCGTAGAAGCAAAGAGTGTTCCTGTTTTGTAAGTTATTGATTATCTGTTGAAAGTTTTATTTTGAAGTTCTGTTTTCGAGAATTTTCAGCAATGGTTGAGCGCCAAGGCAAGCAAGAGGTGCAAAGTGAGAGAAAAATTTACAAACGAATGTATGGAGGCCAACAGCAGTTTTTTATGTTGATTTTTGGTGGTCTGTTCTAATTTGCAGATTAACATGACGCTTCTTTTCATAAGTCTTGTTTTACTGTGCATCTAGCGCGTAATTGCTTTGCCGTTCCCACATATTTTGATATGCTTGATTAGTAGGTTAAACATTACAATTCAATAGTTTAAATATTCCTACAAATATTGCTTAACACGTTTTCTTTCGAGTAGAACTAATCTCATATTATTGGTTTTTACTCACTCAGAGTGTAGGTAAATCTTCAGCCTTACTTGTAACGTATTAATTTCTGAATTTCGTATTTTTTCTGGTGGACAAAGGCTGTGGAATCACAATCGTCTGTATTTATTCGACACTATGACAAACAATCATTAAAGGTGGTTGATGTTATATCTGGTATCTCACCAAATGCTATGCGCAGAGTATTTGGCGGCTGGATATTTTTCGCAGCTGTTGTCGGCGTTATTGTAAGCGTAGCACCAGATTTGAGCGCTCAATTTATCGGTTTAACACTTTTCGTTCTTGTTGCTTTTACACTCGTAATGTTTGGACAGAGCAGAATAACGGAAGGCTGGCCAGCTATAATTTGCGACAACAACTACATCGGCGTGGTGAGAGACCCTGTTAAGAGAGAGTATATTTGTGTGAACTCTGCTCTGGTCAAAGAAGCTAACCCCACATTAATAAAACCCAATAAGAAAGCGGTTGAGATTGTGTTAGATAGCGAACAACTATCGGCAGAAGATCAAGAGGTGCTAAACCAAGCGGTTTGGCCTCGGGATAACAAGCTAATAGGGCTAGCCCATTTTAAAAAGCGTGAAGAGGCGTGTGATAGCCTCATGTGGTGTATCAAACACCGTAGCTCTCATTAGATTTACAGTCTTGAGTATTACTCCTTGTCCCTGATTAGCGCTAGTTCGGTATAAAGCGGGTAGTGGTCTGAGCCTATGCTTTCAAGCTTCTCTATATTGACCAATGCAAAATGTTCCGAGTGAAATACGTGGTCTAACGGCCATTTCACTAAAGGATATTTCGCGTGAAATGTATTGAAAAAACCGCGCCCCTCTCGTGGGTCTAAAAGTCCGCTTATTTTCTTGAACTTTCTGGTAGTAGGTGACCAAGCCACATCGTTAAGATCGCCAGCGACGACAACAGGGCCCTCTGTTTCAGCTATTTCTTCCCCCACAACAGTAAGTTCTACGTCTCTGGGCTTTGCATACGTGTTTTCTGTTGGGCTTGGTGGTTTTGGATGAAGAAAATATAGCGTGACATCTTGTCCGTGGTGATTGATTTTAACTTTCATAGACGGCACATCTTCTTCTATTAGAAATCGCAATGAGACCTCTTCAAAGGGAAGCTTACTATAAAGATGCATACCGTAGAGGTTTTCGAGCGGGCAAAATTTACGATACGGGTATTCAGATTCAATTTCACTGATGCCTTTCTGCCACTTCTCATTAGATTCCAACGTTACGAGAAAATCAGGTTGTTTATTACGTACATGTTCAATGAGCTTGCGAAAATCGTCATTAGGCATATACACATTGCTTGATAAAACACTTAGCTTTTGGCTCGCACTCTCAACCTCGACGTGCCTAACTTCTCTTTTATACAGAGGGGTATAAGGAATGATCCAGATAACCTGATAAATAAGGCTAACTGTTAATCCAGCGACAATAATTACTGCTAGGCTATCTATCTGTGCGTAATAGGTTGATTCAAAAATATGCCCAGCAATTAACAAAGAAATGATAACCGCTATTTGTAGTCGCGGAAATTCCCACACTCTTACTAACCAATGAGAAGAAGGAAGCAAAGGGGCCCAGCTTACGGCTATAAATAAGACTGAAACAGCAGTAAGAGCAGTATCCATGTCTAGTTGGTCCTTGAGTTTAATTAACGAAAAACACTCCACCTGTTGCTTCTGTCTGCAAAACTAAATTGATGACTATAGCTAGGGCCTGTTGACCTTTGGTGTACGAATTTTGGTCTAAATGGAAGCCTTTTAATCGCGAAACAGTCCTGCAAGCCTAGCGGGCTAAGTTAAAGGACTGTGACAAAGAGTAAAAGGCTTCCATAACGACCCCTTCGGGCAGCGCCTTTGTGCCATCTATACTGCGTTGAATGTTCTCGATTTAGAACCACTAAACCGTCAAACATTCGCCTTGTCTAGATGGCACACAGACCGCTGCAAAAATGTACAACAAAGGTCAACAGGCCCCAGTGAAGCGACACAAATCGTTATAACTACGGCAGCTTTGTGAAATAAGTTTAACCTAAGTATCACTGTAACTTAGCGGCGGCCAACGACAAAAAGTTATCCCCTAGTACAATTGATAGGTGCTTTTCTTAAGTGAAGTTGACGAGTTTTGGGCATTAACAAAATTAAGTAAAAAGTTCTCAAACAAAGGCAAAGTTTGCAAAACAAAACTTACTTAACTAGCCCTGGATATTAATATTTATCATATAAAACAATGTCTTATTTTGTTGGCAAGGAATTGGCATGACTATCTACGAGTTTCGACAAAGGAGAAATGTTATGAAACGTTCACTTATTTCTATGATTGTTGCTACAACTTTGACTACAGCTGCATATGCAGGTGACATGGACACAGACAGCACAAGTAATAAATGGGAGAAAGGTGCCAAAGACGCATGGATTGATGGCAAAGCAGAAGCAACGCTGTTGTTCAATGGTAACCTTGATTCATTCGACATTAACACTGACGTTAAAAACGGTAATGTCGTTCTTACTGGTAAGGTTGAGAACTCTGTTGATAAAAAGCTAGCGGAAGAGCTAGTAGCGAATATTGACGGTGTAACGTCTGTAGACAACAAGCTAACGGTTGTCTCTGACAAAGATATGGAAGGCGACATGTCAGATGACATGGAAGATACTGTTGACGAAGGCACAAGCGAGTTAACTGACGCCAAAATCGCCACAGTAATCAAAACTCGTCTTCTTATGGATACCGATATTTCAGGTTTCGACATCGATGTTGACGTAGAAAACGGTGTAGTAACACTGACTGGCGACGTTGATTCTGATGCTGAGCGTGATCTAGCTGTGGAAATTGCCAAGAATGCATCTGACGTAAAAGATGTTGAAAGCAACCTTCGTGTAGTTACTGAAACTGCGATGAACTAATATCATTGTTGCTTTACACAAAAAAAAGGGGCCTCGGCCCCTTTTTTTCTGGTCACGTTTTACAGAGCTTTTCAAATCGCAATAAACAAAGGAAGCACAGCTGCTAATATTTGTCAGGAGGACTCATTCACCATTCTCCACCTTTTTTCCATTTAGTATCATCTTACGTGCTCTAGCATCCGAGTGGCGTATCATATCGTTAATAAGCGACGTCTCAGGCATATTCTTCCAGTATTTTTTTGGCATTGAACTTAACATTGCCTTTGTTTTTACGCGGGCAGGATTAAATATATTTGCATAATACGTAAGCCAGTATTTTTCAATTCTGTCATCATTTGGAATGATACTAGGGTCAGGATTATCTTCCAAAACAAGTGTTTTAGTATTCCAATGCGCAGCTCGATAAGGGGTAAGTATTGACCAATACATATTTTTAAAACGCGTCTGAAAAAAATCGAGCTTCATCTCCAAGCTGAAGTGTTCTGGTTCATACCACGCAATAAAATGCTCTTGTCCGTCAAGTACGACTTCTCGAAATCTCAAAAAAGCACTTATCTTATATGCATCGCGTTTTACTGCTTTAGCCAGCATGTTGAGACGCAACACATCTTCGTCAGTTTTTAAGTGAATAAGGTTTCTGTTTTCGAAAACTACTCGCCATAAAACGCGGTAACATAAAGCGAAACGATCGGGGGCTTGGTGGCATAACGCATACTTCAACAGCGTTAAAACTGATCTAGGAATTCTGTAATTCGTTTGGCTTTCACCAATAGCGATGGCCGAATCGGTCACGGCAAACAAGTCGTCTTGGTTAGATTGCGAAGTTTGCCATGTAACGTTCTCCGGAGGTATGTGTTGGGCTAGACATTCTCTCGATGCTTTTCGCCATTCATCGTATCCGGGCACTGATGAAATTGTTACTTTTTTCATTGTGGTACCAATTAGATTAAGCGCTGAACAATTCAAACTGTTTTGGTTGTTTAAATTGCTGTTCAAAGTTACTGCTATCGAGCAAATGGATAGCGGGGGAATAATCACTAACAGTAATGAACGGTTTTAATTTTTGTAAGGGTAAACGCATTTTTGTGAGATCGAACCAGCTAAGCTTTGTGTAACGTCGAATAGCCAGAATTTTTTGTACTGTGCGTGCTCCCAGTCCAGGAACTCGCAATAAAAGTAGCTTGTCAGCTTTGTTTAAATCGATGGGAAATATGTGGCGATTGCGTAGCGCCCACGCAAGCTTGGGGTCGTGCTCCATATCTAGCATGTCGTTGTGTACGATTTCATCTAAACCAAATCCATAAAAGCGCAGGAGCCAATCGGCCTGATAAAGTCGGTGTTCACGGATAAGTGGCGCCGGTTTAAGAGGCAAGACTTCAGACGCATCTGGGATGGGCGAAAATGCAGAATAGTAAACGCGCCGCAATTTTTGTTGACCATACAGTTTGACACTCGTGCCAAGGATAACTTTATCATTTGAGTCATCGGCTCCTATGATCATCTGAGTGGACTGTCCGCCAGGAGCAAAGCGAGGTGGGCGTTTACCCGAGTAGGTTTTATCCACTTTGTGTTCATTTATTTTGTCTTTCAATGTATTCATTGAACCGTGAATTTCACCAAGGTCTTTTTCTGGGGCGTATTTGTTCAACGAATTTTGCGTCGGCATTTCGATGTTTATACTTAGCCTATCGGCATATAAGCCAGCTTCAGCCTGTAGTTCAGGAGATGCATTCGGAATGGTCTTAAGATGAATGTATCCTTTAAATCCGTGATCAATGCGAAGAGACTTCGCGATGCGTACCATGCTCTCCATAGTCAGGTCAGGAGAGCCGACAATACCGGAACTTAAAAATAATCCCTCAATGTAGTTACGCTTATAAAAATTAAGCGTTAAATCAACCGTTTCTTTAACGGTAAAACGCGCTCGTTGAACGTTGCTAGACACCCTATTGATGCAGTAATGGCAATCGTATATGCAATAGTTGGTCATTAGGATCTTAAGTAATGATACGCATCGACCATCAGGGGTAAAGCTGTGACATATCCCTGACCCTCCTGTGAGCGAACCTATTCCTGTTTTGTCAGTTTTACCTGCTTTTCGTTTACCGGCGGAGCCACTTGCGCAAGAAGCATCATACTTAGCGGCATCTGAAAGAATTTCGAGTTTTTGAATGAGTTTGTCATGCATCGCAAATGGTCACTTTCTCTAGGCAAATGTACGTGGTAGACGGTCTGAAAAAAAACAAGATTCCATACCAGTACTTTGCTTGTTGTGGTATATCTCAATACTGTATAAGTGTACAGTATTAAGGGGAGTGAGTTTATTAAATTTGAAAGGAAAATTTTATCTTGCTGTGTGTAGAAAGTACCTTATACAACTTTAGTATAAGTTTTGGGTTGGTCTAAGCTGCTGAAAAATAAAGATTAACTATATGGTGCGGAAGGTGCATATGGTTAAGTAGATATGAGTGAATTACTTGATGTATTGAATAGACGAAAGTTTGTATTGTCAGGCAGAAAACATCTGCTGCAACGTGAAAGCTAGAAACTTAAATAGTCGAATGACTCAATACATTGGTGATAAATACTTCTAATTAAGTGGATTGTAGCGAGCTTATCGATACAAGTGCAAAATCGTTCAAGGAGTGGGGCATGAACTTTTTAAAGTGGGTTTATTCAGGCTTAGTGGTATCAGCAATCATTGTTATAGTCGGTGTAATTGGGCAAGGAAAGCTATCCGTAAGCCAAGCATCAGCTGATGACGAACAGCGCCCCGTTCACATGGATATTCAAAAAGTACAGCGCAACTTCTCATTGGTAGAATTTGATTTGTCGAAAAAGGCACATCTATTGAGAAAAACGCGTCTAGAGCACTACATTGCACAGGCTAAGCAAGCCGATTTAAGAGGTTGGAAATTTAAGCGTGATGAGTTTGTTGAGCGCGCCGAAAATATTCTAAATCACCATCTTACTCAATACGCGAATGATGTTAGTCAAGATGCGGAAACTTATACCGCTCAAGCAATCTAATACAAAGGCTATACATGAAAACGCGCCTTACATTTTTACAATGTAGGGCGTGTTTTTCGTTTGAGTGTTTTCCAATTTTATTCCGACAGCGCAGAAATATAAGCTCTTACCACTTTTTCAACAAAGGCCTGACAATCTTTGGCCGTGGTTGGGTCATATTCACCATGGTTGGTAATGTTGTTCGACAATACGCGAATACCTAAAAAGGGAACGTGGCCACCGGATGTTCCCTGATTGATGATAAGGCGAGGGTGGTATCTCTCTATGCCAATAGCGGTGGCGGCCGCTGTATTTTCTAAACCCTTACCGGTTTTAGCTACCACAATGGGATACCCGTGTAGCGTCCCTTTATAGAATACGGCATTACCTGAATACTCTGTTGTAGTGTTATCCAAAAGCGCAGCAAAGTATTCGGCAAAAAAAAGCGAAGCATTTGCTTCGCTTTAATAGTGTATTCGTCGCTATTCGACTTCTACGATTTTAAGGGTATTGGTCGCGCCCACTTTTTCCATTTCATCGCCGTAAGTCAGGATGATACTGTCGCCGCTTTTCACTAACCCTTTCTCTTTAAGTGATGCAATGACATCGTACTTCAATTTGCCAGGTTCACTGTTTGAAGAGTCAAAGAAAACCGGCTTAACGCCGCGGCAAAGCGCCATCGTGTTAAGCGTTGATTCGTGACGAGACATCGCAATAATTGGCAGAGATGTAGTAATGCGAGACATTAACGTTGGTGTAGTTCCACTTTCAGTTAAACCTACAATCGCTTTAACACTTGGCAAGTGGTTCGCAGCGTAAACCGCTGACAGAGCAATTGACTCGCTAGTAGAAGAAAACTGCTGATCCATGCGGTGCTTGGAAATTTTAACGCTTGGATGTGTTTCCGCGCCTTCACAAACACGAGCCATAGCTGCAACTGTTTCAATAGGGAAATTACCCGCCGCTGTTTCAGCTGAAAGCATTACCGCGTCAGTGCCGTCTAGTACAGCGTTCGCAACGTCCATTACTTCTGCACGTGTAGGCATAGGGCTGTCAATCATCGACTCCATCATTTGCGTCGCGGTGATCACAACCTTGTTGAGCTGGCGAGAACGGGCAATCAGTTTCTTTTGAACACCAACAAGTTCCGCATCGCCAATTTCTACACCCAAGTCACCACGAGCAACCATTACCGCATCTGAAGCGCTGATGATATCCGTCATGGCTTCGTCAGACGCCACCGTTTCAGCACGCTCGACCTTTGCACAAATTTTTGCGTAGCAGCCAGCTGCTTCGGCAAGTTCTCGCGCGTAGTTCAAGTCTGCGCCGCTGCGAGGAAATGACACTGCAAGGTAATCAACACCAATTTTCGCGGCGGTTTTAATGTCTTCTTTGTCTTTTTCGGTAAGTGCATCTGCAGAAAGACCACCGCCTTGACGGTTAATGCCTTTATTGTTTGAAAGCTTGCCGCCTACTGTTACTTCAGTAATCACTTTGCGGCCTTCAACGCCAGTTACTCGAAGCTGAATTCGACCGTCATCAAGAAGCAGAATATCGCCTGCCGATACATCATCAGGAAGCGCTTTGTAATCAATACCTACTTGATTAATATCACCTTCGTCGCGGCCCAATTCAGCGTCTAGAATGAATTTTGCGCCAACCTCTAAACGAACTGCACCTTCGGCAAAACGAGCAACACGGATTTTAGGACCTTGAAGATCACCTAAAATCGCTACGTATTTACCTAGGTTCTTTGCCGCCTGACGAACGCGCTTTGCACGTTCAATGTGGTCTTCGGCTTGTCCGTGTGAAAAGTTCATGCGCACAGTGTTTGCGCCTGCGGCAATAAGTGCCTGAATCTTTTCAAGTGAGTCGGTTGCAGGTCCTAGGGTGGCAAGAATTTTCGTTCTTCTGGTCATGTGATTCCGTCGCTGTTTCTAAGTTAGAAAAGACAAAGAGTGATAGGCTACGCGTTTATACGGTATGCCTGTAATCGCTTTACGTAATTTTATTACAGAATAATAGTTGAATTTGACAAAAATGTGAATGAAATAAACAAAAACGCCTAACTGGCTCGACCAGTTAGGCGTTTTCGCTGATTTATTGAACCGATATTGTTACGGTAAGTGGTTCTTATGTGATCACGTGGGAAGAAAATTACTCACCACGCTTTTCATAACGTGAACCACGCAGCGTATCTTTTACTCGCTTCAGGTTCTCTCTGAACTTGTTGCCGCGGCGCAGTGTAAAGCCGGTTGCCAGTACATCAATTAGCGTGAGCTGCGCGATGCGAGAGGCCATAGGCATATACATATCAGTATCTTCCGGCACTTCCAGCGATAACACGTAACTGCACTCTTGTGCCAGCGGGCTATCTGCTGAGGTAATTCCTACCACAGTAGCGTCGTTCATGCGGGCAATTTGCGCTATTTCTACTAAGCTTTTAGTTCGGCCCGTATGGCTAATCAATACAACAACATCGCCATCTGAACAGTTCATGCAGCTCATGCGCTGCATCAGAATATCTTCAAAGTAGACCACTGGAACATTGAAGCGGAAAAACTTATTTAGTGCATCGTGTGCCACTGAAGCTGAAGCGCCTAAGCCGAAAAATGAAATTTTCTGTGCCTGTGTAAGTAAATCAACAACGCGATTTACCACGTTCACATCCACAGATTGGCGCGCCACTTCCAGGGACGCCATGGTCGATTCGAATATCTTATTGGTATATTCGTCTGGGCTGTCGTTTTCATCAACATGGCGGTTTACATAAGGCGTGCCGTTAGCCAGGCTCTGCGCTAAATGCAGTTTAAAGTCTGGGAAGCCTTTAGTATCAAGTCTTCGGCAGAAACGGTTTACGGTAGGCTCACTAACATCCGACATCTTAGCGAGGGTTGCTATACTCGAATGAATGGCCGTTTGTGGGTTAGCTAGAATTACTTCAGCTACCTTTTTCTCAGATTTACTGAATGCCGCTTGGTTTTGTGTGATTTTTTCTAAAATGTTCATACAGATATAGCAATTAGTTAGCACAATTTATTGTAAGGTACACCCGTAATAGTACCCAATGTGACGTCTGTGACAAGAAAAATGTAATTTTTTGACAATTTTTGTTATTTCAATCGGGTTAAATGAGGGTAAACTGAGGGAAACAGTAAAGATTCAGATCCTATAGTTGGTACAAGTTGTAATTTTACTACATTTGGTGTTAACTATACGGTAAAAATAGTCGTTAGTGTTGTAAATAACTGTACAATACGCCGCGGACACATACATTTAAAAGGTCGACGAATATGGTATTGGATAATTCCTACGAACCCTGTGATTTTGTACTTTTCGGTACACTGGGAGATCTTTCACGACGCAAGTTGTTGCCTTCTTTATATCAGCTTGAAAAAGCAAACTTGATGCACCCAGACACCACTATTGTGGGTGTTGCGCGTCAAGAAATGGAGCTGGATGCCTATATTGAAGAAGTTCATGCCAACCTAATCAAGTTTGGCGAGAAGAACTTGTGTGAAGCCACTTGGGAAAAAATGAAAGCACGTTTGCACTATGCATGCGTAGACATGAAGGACGTTGAAAGCTATTGCGTATTAGACGACCACGTTGACCCAAGCCGCACCATGGTGTGTTATCTAGCGACGCCACCGGCGATATACGGTGATATCTGTCGTGGCCTGCATAGCTGCAAAATTATCGACTCAAGCGTTCGCGTTGTGCTAGAAAAGCCAATTGGTCACGATTTGGCATCGTCTAAAGTGATCAATGAGCAAGTTGCAGAATACTTCGACGAAAAGCAAATTTACCGCATTGACCATTACCTTGGTAAAGAGACAGTACTAAACCTAGTATCACTGCGTTTTGCCAATTCTATTTTTGCTACTAACTGGGACCACAACTGCATTGACCATGTTCAAATCTCAGTTGCAGAGTCAGTGGGTATTGAAGGGCGTTGGGGTTACTTTGACGACGCGGGTCAAATGCGAGATATGGTGCAAAACCACTTGCTACAAATTTTAAGTTTGGTAGCGATGGAGCCTCCGACAACGCTCGACGCTGACAGCATTCGTGACGAAAAATTGAAAGTGCTTAAAGCGCTTCGTCCGATTAACTCGTTTAATATTAATGACAGCACAGTACGCGGTCAGTATACCTCTGGTTTCGTGAAGGGCGAAGAAGTGCCTGGGTACCTTGAAGAAGAAGGTGCTAATACGCAAAGTAAAACCGAAACCTTTGTTGCTATTAAAGCGGAAATTGACAACTGGCGTTGGGCTGGTGTGCCGTTCTACCTACGCACAGGTAAGCGCATGCCAACTAAGGTGAGTGAAGTTGTTATTTACTTCAAGCGTCAGCCACACAACTTGTTCGGTGACAGCTTCAAGAATCTCCCACCCAATAAGCTCGTTATTCGTCTACAGCCAGACGAAGGGGTAGAAATCACCGTAATGAATAAAGTACCTGGCTTAACCAGCTCAGGCTCTATGGATCTACAAAAATCCAAGTTAAACCTAAGTTTCTCTGAAGCGTTTGCCGATGAGCGTATTCCTGACGCATACGAAAAACTCCTTCTTGAAGTTATGTTGGGTAATCAGGCGCTATTCGTTCGTCGTGACGAAATTGAGCAAGCTTGGACGTGGGTAGACTCAATTCTTGAAGCGTGGAAGCAATCGAGCGAGCCGCCAGAACCGTATCAAGCAGGTACGTGGGGGCCGGTAGACTCTATAGGTCTTCTTGCTCGCGAAAATCGCAGCTGGTACGAGAGCAAAACAGGGAAGAAAAAGTAATATGGCGTTAACAACTCTATCATTTGAAACACCTGATGCGCTGACTGATGCATTTGCGCAAGACTTAGTCAGCATTTTAAAAACAGGTATTAAAACTCGCGGTCGAGCTTCGCTTGTCGTTAGTGGTGGTCGTACACCGCTGGCGCTTTTTAAACAACTAAGTGAAACCGAACTTGAGTGGGATAAGGTTGATATCACCCTTGCCGACGAGCGCTGGGTTGAAGAGGGCCACGAGGCCAGCAACACCAGCCTAGTCAAAAATAATCTAATTCAAAATAAAGCCGCAGCAGCTCGTTTTATCGAATTGAAAAGCGATGCTAATGATGCAAACGAAGGCGTAAATGCCGCAGAGTCAAATCTGGCTAGCATGTCACAACCTTTTGATGCATTGATTCTTGGCATGGGGGAAGATGGTCACACTGCATCGCTTTTCCCTTGCTCTGAACAAGTACTTGACGGCTTAGATATGAGCAGCGGCAGAACCTGCATCGCTGTTCAACCTACAACAGCACCTCATCAACGTATTTCATTAACGCTACCAGCGTTACTCAATAGCCGTAATATCTTTTTGCATTTAACAGGCGAGAAGAAAAAACAAGTCTTACTTGATGCTATTGAAAATGCCACCGAAGCGCAAAAGCCCATCACCGCCGTAGTTAACCGCGCGCCGGTTACTTTGATGTGGGCGCCATAGGAGACAAACATGAATCCAAAAATTGCTGAAGTTACGCAACGAATTATCGAGCGTAGTAAAGAAACGCGTAAGGCGTATCTAGAAAAAATTGAGAGTGCACGACGTCAAGGACCACACCGTGGTGTGTTGTCATGCGGTAACCTTGCTCACGGCTTTGCAGCATGTGGAACAAGCGAAAAATCAGATCTTCGTTCAATGACCAAAGCCAACGTGGCAATTGTGTCTGCGTATAACGATATGCTTTCAGCGCACCAGCCTTACGAGACGTATCCTGCGCTCATTAAGGATGCAGTGAAAGAAGTAGGCAGCGTAGCCCAGTTCGCAGGTGGTGTACCTGCTATGTGTGATGGTGTTACGCAAGGCCAGTCTGGCATGGACTTAAGCCTAATGAGCCGTGATAACATTGCTCAGGGTGCTGCCATTGCGCTTTCTCACAATATGTTCGATAGCGCACTGATGCTAGGTATCTGCGACAAAATCGTTCCTGGGCTTCTAATGGGCGCACTAACGTTCGGTCATTTGCCTACGGTTTTTGTGCCAGCAGGTCCAATGCCATCGGGTCTTCCAAACAAAGAAAAAGCCCGTGTTCGTCAAGAATTTGCCGAAGGTAAAGTAGGGCGTGACGCGCTGCTTGAAGCTGAATCTCAATCTTACCACTCTGCAGGTACCTGTACGTTCTACGGAACGGCAAACTCGAACCAACTAGTGGTTGAAATGATGGGCTTGCACCTTCCTGGTTCGTCGTTTGTTAATCCGGGCACTCCTTTGCGCGACGCGCTAACTAAAGCGGCTGCGGTTCAAGCAACACGCTTAACTGACCTTGGCGACAACTATACGCCAATTGGTCATATTGTAGATGCAAAAGCCATTGTGAACGGCCTTGTAGGTCTTCTTGCTACGGGTGGTTCTACTAACCACACCATGCACCTTATTGCGGTAGCACGCGCTGCAGGTTACATCGTAAATTGGGACGACTTCTCAGATATCTCTAATGCTGTGCCTCTTCTTACTCGCATTTACCCGAATGGCTCAGCTGACATTAACCACTTTGTTGCAGCAGGTGGTATGTCATTGCTAATTAGACAGTTGCTTGATGCGGGTCTACTACATAACGATGTTAAGACCATTTGTGGTGAAGGCTTAGACTTCTACACTAAAGAGCCTGTGCTTAAAGACGGCGAATTAGAATGGCGAGACGGCCCAACGGAATCCCTTGATAAAGAAGTGCTAGCAACTGTTGACGCACCGTTTAAGCCAGATGGTGGTTTGAGTGTGCTTGACGGCAATCTTGGTCGTGGTGTTATTAAAACCTCAGCACTTCGCACGCCTCACTGTAATATCAAAGCACCAGCAGTTGTGTTTGAAGACCAGTTTGAACTCGATGACGCGTTTAAGTCTGGCAAGTTAGACAAAGACTGCATTGTAGTTGTTCGCTTCCAAGGTCCTTCAGCGATTGGTATGCCAGAACTTCACCGCTTAACGCCACCTCTTGGGGTGCTTCAAGATCGCGGCTTTAAAGTGGCGCTAGTTACTGACGGTCGTATGTCTGGTGCATCAGGTAAAGTTCCTGCAGCTATCCACGTGACTCCAGAAGCTTATAAAGGCGGTCTACTTGCTAAAGTGCAAGAGGGCGACATTATTGAGCTAAACACACAAACTGGTGCACTAACACTGCATGTGGACGATGAAACACTGGCTGCACGTGAAGCAGCGCCAGCGAACTTAGCTAAGCATCACGTTGGAATGGGACGTGAAATGTTTGCGGGTATGCGCGCTATTCTGACGGGTGCAGAAGAGGGTGCATGTTCACTGTTTTACACGCAGGAGCAAGCATAATGAGCCAGAAGTTTGTGGCTGATGTTGGCGGTACGAATATTCGTGTTGCAAGGGTAACCGAGTCAGGTGTAGCCGACATCAAAAAATATATGTGTAATGATTTCGCCAGCATAGACCTTGCTATTGCACAATACTTTAGCGACATGCCGGAATACAGCTTTTCGCAAGGTTGTATTGCAATTGCATGTCCAGTATTGGGCGATCAAGTCGAGATGACGAATCACAGCTGGGCATTTTCTCAAAATGCACTTCGCTCTCAGCTTAAACTAGACGCGTTGTTCGTTATCAATGACTTCACTGCCGTAGCGCACTCTTTGCCTGTATTGGGCGAAGAGCAAGTGGTACAAATTGGCGAAGGCACTGCGAAAGAAAATGGCAATATCGCTGTTTTTGGACCTGGTACAGGATTGGGTGTTGAGCATATTACAATGACCTCAACTGGCTGGCAGACGCTGGACGGTGAAGGTGGTCATGTAGACTTTGCACCGGTAGATGAAACCGATGTTGTCGTATGGCGTCACCTTCAATCTACCTTAGGACGTGCTTCTGCTGAAGAAGTAATGTCTGGACGCGGTCTGCATAATATTTACACCGCGCTAGCAAACCACGCATCAGCACCAGTTGTATTTACCGAGCCGGCTCAAATCACTGACGCTGCGCTGAACGGTACCTGTAAAATTGCTGAAGCGACGCTTACCCAATTCTGCCGAATTATGGGAAGCTTTGCGGGTAATTTAGCACTTAACATGGCGACCACGGGCGGCATCTTCATTGGTGGTGGTATTGCTAACCGTTTCCCTGAATTTATTCAAAATAGCGATTTTAGAGCGCGTTTTGAAGCGAAAGGTCAAATGAAGCACTACGTGAAAGACATTCCCACCTATTTAATTGCAGAGCCTGATCATGGTTTATTGGGTGCGGCTGCATATCTGAATCAAAATACAGCGAGCTAAATTATGACAACGAAATGGAAATACTCTCCAGAGGAAATTTTTGCGGCCGGTCCAGTTGTACCTGTTTTGGTAATCAATGACGTAGAAAAAGCGGTTCCTCTGGCAAAAGCGCTGATGGAAGGTGGTATTAAAGTACTGGAAGTAACGCTACGTACCCCTGCTGCTATTGACGTGATTAAGCGAATTGCACAAGAAGTGCCTGACTCGCTAATTGGTGCTGGAACCGTGACTAACGCCCAGCAGCTTAAAGCGGTAGTTGAAGCTGGCGCTAAGTTCGCAATTAGCCCAGGTATGACGGCTGATTTGCTAAAAGCGGGTATGGACTCAGAAATTCCACTTATCCCTGGTATCTCTTCAACTTCTGATTTGATGAAGGGTAAAGATGCGGGTTATACCCACATGAAATTCTTCCCAGCAGAGGCTTCAGGTGGCGTTAAAGCCATTAAGTCAATCAGTGGTCCTTTCCCTGATGTGACGTTTTGCCCAACGGGTGGCATTGGTCCAAACAACTACAATGACTATTTAGCGCTTAACAACGTTAAATGTGTAGGTGGTTCGTGGCTTGCCCCTGACGACGCAATTGAATCAGGTGACTGGGCGCGTATTACTCAGCTAGCAAAAGAAGCTGTTGCGGGTGCTAAACAGTAATTTGCTGAACCTTTAAATGAAAAAACCTGCTCATTGGCAGGTTTTTTTATATCTCTTGATCGTGAACTGCGACTGTCTAACTTCCAAAGTGTCAGCGAAATTGCGCTTGCACTTCAAATAATTTACTTCGGAACAATAGTTTGTTTCAGTGTGTGGCTAGCACCGGGGGACAGTGTCTTTCCCTGAGTTAGCGATGTTTCTACGCACAACATATGCTTATAGCCAAATGGGTCCATGTCTGAAATAGACGCTGCGCCTAACCACGGGTTCCACACTACCAAAGAGTCATTGCCGTCGGATACCACTTCCGTAAACGTGTTGCCTTCGACTTCAATTTCTGCTGTTTTAATCGGCGCAACATGAATGCGATCCGTTTCGCCTGTGATGGTGTAAGGACTCGGTGTCGTCTTTAATCCCCAGTCGTCAAGTTTGTCTTTATATTGACCTTCAATTCCAGTTATTTGGGTATGTTGAATGTGGTCAACGTGGAAATATGTATGTAGCGCACAGTTAAATTCGAATGGTACAACACCCGTATTTTCTGTAGTTAGCGCGACGTCCATCGTCTCACCAACGGTAATTACCATGGTCACGTTACAATCGTTCTCAAACCCTTCAGCTCGGGTAAAGCTTGGCGAAAGCGTAATCGTTGTTCCGCTTTCTGTATCTTCTGAATGAATCAGCTTCCACACTTGTGTTCTCAAAAAGCCGTGAGCGGGGAGGGCACCTTTTTCTCGACCGTGATCATCGCTAAACCAAGGCCAGCACACCGGAATACCACCGCGAATAGGTCGCTCTCCGTTCAAGTAAGCATGGGGGCTTACCCAAAGACGCTCTCTGCCATCGCTTTTAGGCACATACGACAAGATATGACCGCCAAATAGGCTAATACGCGCAGAGGCAAACGCATTATCTACGTCTAAAAAGGTAAGTCCATTAGACTCATTAACGGTAACTGAACTCACAGGTGGCATAAGCCCTCCTTGGACTAATAAGAAAACAACAAAGGGTAAGCGACGGGAAAGCGTATGTCGCTGGAATATCGCTATTATGCGTGTTTACGACCACGAAAAACAAAAAAGGTGCAAACGCCGTGTTTACACCTTTAGATTAACTCAACTTTAGCGTGAATAGTTTAACTATTTTAGCTTAATACAGTTAATTACTTAGAAATGTGAGCCACAAGGTCTAAAACCTTGTTTGAGTAGCCCCATTCGTTGTCGTACCAAGAAACGAGTTTAACGAATGTATCAGTAAGTGCGATACCTGCAGTGGCGTCAAATACCGATGTGCGAGCGTCGCCAAGGAAGTCGTTAGACACAACCGCATCTTCTGTGTAACCCATGATACCTTTAAGCTCGCCTTCTGAAGCTTCTTTCATTGCTGCACAAATTTCATCGTAGCTAGCAGGCTTCGCAAGGTTTACAGTAAGGTCTACTACTGAAACGTTTGGCGTAGGTACACGGAAAGCCATACCTGTTAACTTGCCGTTAAGCTCAGGGATAACTTTACCTACTGCTTTTGCTGCACCGGTTGATGATGGAATGATGTTTTGACCAGCACCACGACCACCACGCCAGTCTTTCATTGAAGGACCGTCTACCGTTTTCTGTGTTGCAGTTGTTGCGTGAACCGTTGTCATCAAACCGTCTACAATGCCAAATTTATCGTTAAGCACTTTGGCAAGTGGAGCAAGACAGTTAGTTGTGCAAGACGCGTTTGAAACAATAGTTTCGCCAGCGTAGCTTTCTTGGTTAACACCCATAACGAACATAGGCGTGTCATCTTTAGAAGGTGCAGACATAACAACTTTCTTCGCACCAGCTTCGATGTGCTTCGCGGCAGTTTCTTTAGTCAGGAACAGACCTGTTGATTCAACAACCACGTCAACGTCTACTTCATCCCACTTAAGTGCAGCTGGATCTCTTTCAGATGTAATGCGGATAGTTTTGCCGTTTACAACTAGGCTATTGTTATCTACTGTAACTTCACCGTCGAATAAACCGTGAGTCGAGTCGTATTTCAATAGATAAGCAATGTAGTCCGTGTCTAGTAAGTCGTTTATTGCAACAACTTCGATGTCGTTGCGCTCTGCTGCTGCGCGCATTACTAGGCGTCCAATACGGCCAAAACCATTGATACCGATGCGAATTGTCATAACGTACCCCGATTATTTAAATAAAATGAAAATAAATTACGTAAAGTATGGATCAAAATGCCATAATTAGCAAAATAAAAAGCAAAAGTGTTGCAAAATTACGAATAAGTGCTATTGCAATCGTATTCAGATATCGCCAAGCCCTTGTTTCTAGAATAATGTTAAAAATTTGTTTGTAGACGCACTATGTTTAATTTGCTTTGCGTCTTTTACCGAATAACAGGAATGACACACCATGACACAACAACTTCTGCAACAACTGGTTGAAATGCGGGGAATTGAAACCCAATACGTCGACGCATGGGGAAAGCCAGCAACCATCGCAGAATCAAGTAAAGCAAAACTGCTTAACACACTTGGCTATGACACCAGCAGTGATGAAAAAATTCAGTCACAAATTACACAAGATATAAAGTCGGTATGGTTGTCGCCGTTAAATCCTGTTCAAGTGGTTCGCAATACCCAAGAAATTAATCTAGCAGTTCGTTTACCTATCGAGTTAGTGAACGATGATCACACGCTCACGGTCACCTGTGAAAATGGTGACGTGCTCACTCATCAATTTACGCCAGTTGACCAAGAAATGACGACAATGGCGCATATCGACGATGTAGAGTTTCATGAATACGTAGTAACACTGCCTTTGGATTTGCCCCTTGGTTATCACGATGTAGCCTTAAGCGCAGATGACGATGAGTTTGCGCGTTCTCGCTTAATTGTGGCACCAGAAGCGTGCTACACGCCAAACGAAATTAAAGAAGGCAAAAAAATATGGGGCTTAAGCGTTCAACTTTACTGCGTTCGCAGTGAAAAGAACTGGGGGATTGGTGATTTTTCTGATTTAGCTCTGCTTATTGAAAAAGCCGCTGGTGTGGGCGCAGACTTTATCGGACTCAATCCTATTCATGCGCTTTACCCCGCAAATCCCAACGCGTGCTCGCCTTATGGGCCAAGCTCACGTCGCTGGCTTAATTATTTGTATATCGATGTGACTGCCATTGACGGCTATGACGATGCATCAGTACAAGCGGTAGTGAGCAGTGATGAGTTTAAAGCCACGCTTGAACATGCACGTAACGTAGAACATGTAGACTACGAGGCAGTCGCCCATGTGAAATTGGCTGCGCTTAAAGCAGTATTTGATGTTTACGATGCCAAATACCTTCGTAAAAGCACAAAGCAAAATAAAGCGTTTAAAGCCTTCGTAGAAGCGGGCGGTGAAAGCTTAGATATGTTAGCGGTGTACGACGCCTTGCAATCGCACCTAAAAGCTGAAGGTAAAGACAGCTGGGGATGGCCGGTATTCCCACAAGAATACAAAGACTATTACAATCCAGCCGTGGCTAAGTTTAAGAGTGCAAACGAACAAGACGTCAAATTTTACTTGTTCCTACAGTGGATTGCCGCCCAACAGCTTGAGCTTGCAAGCAACAAAGCTACTGATGCAGGCATGACCATTGGTCTTTATCGGGACTTGGCGGTAGGCGTTAGTGAAGGCAGTGCGGAAATTTGGGGTAACAAAGACCTATACTGCACAGGCGCAAGTGTAGGTGCTCCACCGGATATCTTGGGCCCACTAGGCCAGAACTGGGGGTTGCCGCCTATGGACCCTCGTAAGCTGTATGAACAGGGTTACCAGCCCATTATTGACCTGTTTGCGTCTAACATGGCGTCGTCAGGCTCATTGCGTATCGATCACGTCATGGCGTTGCTGCGTTTATGGTGGGTTGTGAAAGGCGATAACGCTAAAGATGGCGGCTATGTTTATTATCCTGTAGACGATTTACTCGGTATTCTAGCGCTAGAAAGTCACCGCAATCAGAGCTTGGTTATTGGTGAAGACTTGGGTACTGTACCAGAAGAAATTCGCAGCAAGCTTGCTGATAATGGCGTGTACTCATACCGCGTATTTTTCTTCGAACAAGCGGAAGACGGCGGTTTCTTCTCACCTAGCCATTACCCTGTTCAGTCTATGTCAACGTTGACTACTCACGATATGCCAACGCTGATTGGTTACTGGCACTGTTTAGATTTAGAGCTAGGCAAAGAAATAGGGCTTTATCCAACAGAAGAAATCCTTCAAACGCTTTATGCGGATCGTCATGAAAACAAACAGGCGATTTTAGATACATTGCATGGCCACGGTTCAATTGGCGACAATGTAGGCCGCGATGTTAATCATACGGGTATGAATCGCGAACTGAATAACGGTATGCAGGTGCATATGGCAGGTGGCTCGAGCGCATTATTGAGCCTGCAATTGGAAGACTGGTTAGAAATGGATAAGCCGGTCAATATTCCTGGTACTTTTGACGAATATCCAAACTGGCGAAGAAAACTCACAGAGAATATCGAGTCGATGTTCGATAGACATGATATAAATGAGTTGGCGTCTAAACTTACTCATGCCAGAAAGCAAGCAAGTCAGGGTTAATTGCCATTATCAAAGAAATGATAATAGGCGGTTGCCTGGGTAACTTAAACGAGTAAGATAAAGTACCAAGACGGTACTTGATAGAGCTTAAATGTATACAACGCATTTAAGCTCACAATTCAACCCGCTGCCATGCGGGTTTTTACTAGGAGTAGCGAATGCAATTAGCGCAGCAGTTTGAACAGGTATTATGTTCTCAGCCGTTTTCCCATTTAGGTGTAGTTAAAAATCAGCAGAAGTCGGTACTTCGCGTTTGGCATCCTAATGTCAGCGAGATAACGATTAAATGGGAGAATGCAGCGCTAGCAAATGTAACCGTTACCTCCAAAAATGGTCTTTTTGAAACACCACTGCCTAAAGAATATCAGGGTGAGGTTTATCGCGTTATCGCCGAAGGCTTGAATGACGATAAGGGCTATATCGATCCTTATCAATTCTCCGAGCAGGCGTATCATGCGGTACACTACATCGATAGCAAGCCTTCAAACTTGTATGAGCAAGCGGGCGCGCAACTTTTAACACTCACTTCATCACAAGGCGATGCGATAAAAGGTGTCAGGTTCTGCGTTTTCGCGCCCAATGCGAGTACGGTGTCGCTCATTGGCGATTTCAATCAGTGGGATGGGCGCACGCATCCTATGGAAAAGACCTCCATGGGATACTGGGTACTGTTTGTGCCAGAACTCGCAGAGGGAGAGCGCTACAAGTATCATATTAAAGATGCACACGGCCACGACCTACCGCACAAGGCTGACCCACTTGGCTTCAGTGCAGAGCAGTATCCTTCTCATGCTTCGAAAATTTACAACCACAATAACTATGAGTGGAATGATAGTGCATGGATGGAAAAGCGAAAGGGGAATAAATACAACAGCCCAATGAGCATTTATGAAGTGCACCTTGGCTCTTGGAAGCGCCCGGGTATTGAAACTGATGCGCGCTATCTTACTTATAAAGCGCTGGCCGATGACTTAATAAGCTACGTCAGCGATATGGGTTACACTCACGTTGAATTGCTGCCTATTTCCGAGTTTCCTTTCGACGGTTCGTGGGGCTATCAGCCCGTGGGAATGTTCGCACCAACGAGTAGATTTGGTAACCCAGATGAATTTAAATACTTTGTTGATAAGGCTCACCAAGCAGGTATAGGCGTAATTATCGACTGGGTACCTGCACATTTCCCGGAAGACGGCCATGGCTTGGCGCGATTTGATGGTTCTTGTGTTTATGAATATGAAGATCCGAGGAAAGGTTGGCATCCGGATTGGAATTCTTGCATTTACGATTTCGGCAAAGACACAGTTCGTCAATTTTTAGTTGCAAACGCACTGTTTTGGCTAGACAAATTTCACGTTGATGGACTCAGGGTTGATGCAGTGGCATCCATGCTTTATCTCGATTACTCACGTAATGACGGCGAGTGGATCCCGAATGTGGATGGGGGTAACGAAAATTACGAAGCCATTAGTTTACTGAAATGGATGAATGAAGAAGTGTACAAGCACTTCCCTGACGCCATGACAATTGCCGAAGAATCAACGTCGTTTCCTAAGGTTTCTCGTCCAGTATTTGATGGCGGTTTGGGCTTTGGCTTTAAGTGGAACATGGGGTGGATGCACGACTCATTACATTACATTGCTAAAGACCCAGCATACCGCAATTACCACCATGGCGATATTACCTTCAGCATGGTTTACGCGTTTGACGAAAACTTTGTGTTGCCTATCTCGCACGATGAAGTGGTACACGGCAAAGGCAGTATGCTGCACAAAATGCCTGGCGATGAATGGCAGCAAGCCGCTAACCTGCGTTGTTACGCGGGCTTTATGTACGGTCACCCCGGCAAGAAGCTTAACTTTATGGGGAACGAGCTTGCGCAGGCACGAGAATGGAACCATGACAGTAGTTTAGACTGGCACTTGCTCGATTACGAAAAACACAAAGGCATTCAAGCGCTTTATAAGGCGCTCAACCACCTCTATACGTCTACGCCAGCGCTTTACGAGCAAGACCACGAACCAGGGGGCTTTGCTTGGCTGGACCACAATAATGCAGACCAAAGCGTGGTTTCATTTGTTCGCATGTCAAAAGATGCGAAGCAAAAAGTATATGTGGTATCTAATTTTACGCCTGTGCCACGTCAGAACTTCAGAATAGGCGTAGAGGATGCATGCACGCTAACGCTAGCACTAAACACTGATGATGGTGCATATTGGGGTAGTGACTACGACGTTGCTTCTACTGTAAATACGCAACCCATACCTTGGAATGAGCGTACTCACTCTGCAGAAATCACGTTACCGCCGCTAGCCACGGTATTTTATGTTACCAATGTGGATTAATCCGACTAGAGCGACACGCCCTAGTGAAGAGATAAATTGAGAACGAAGTGAACGAAATTCGAGACACCGCACTAATTGTAGAAAGTGGAATGGGAAAGGCATATCCACTTGGCGCAACAGTTACACAAGATGATTGTAATTTTGCCGTATACGCGCCCGATGCGAAGGCGGTCGTGTTGTGTTTTTTCAATAGTGACACAGAAGAGGCGGTGAGTGAGCATCCATTGCCTGAGAAAACTGGTGATGTTTGGCACGGTCGTTACAGCGGCGTTAGCGCAGGACAATACTATGGTTATCGCGTAGAACGCGGTGAGGGAGGGTTACATGCGGTACCCACCGACAAACTGCTAATCGACCCTTACGCCAAGAAAATTAGTCGCGCAATAAAATGGGACGCTAGGCAATACAAACACGACTCTCAGTTTATGATCCCCAAGTGCATAGTAATTGATCAAAATGACTATGCGCCGAGTCATGTTAGCGCGCCTGTTATACCGAAACACAAGCGAGTAGTTTACGAAGCACATATTAAGGGGCTAACAAAACTCCATCCCGATGTACCTAAAGAACACCGTGGCAAATTTATCGGTGCTGCCCATCCGAGTGTCATCAAGCATCTCAAAGCATTAGGCATAACCACGGTGCAATTTATGCCGTTGTGCTCATTCATGCCTGAACCATTTATAACAGAGAAAGGCTTAACTAATTATTGGGGATATAACCCGGTTAACTTCTTTGCGCCTGAACCACGCTACGGTGTGTCAGACGCGCTTGCTGAACTAAAGTCTATGGTAGATGCTTATCATACAGCCGGACTTGAGGTCATTGTTGATGTGGTATTTAACCATACAGCAGAGGCAGGCAATGGCGGTCCTATTCTTTCTTATAAGGGGTTTTGCCCTTACCAAGCGTACTTATTAGAGCAAACGAAAAACGGAGAATTGGTTTATTCCAACCATTCAGGCTGTGGTAACACGGTAAATACCGCGCAGCCATTTATGATGGGACTTATTTTAGATGCCATGCGCCACTGGGTATCCGTAATTGGCGTTGACGGCTTTCGTTTCGATTTAGCAGTATGCTTGGGAAGAGAGCCACAAGAATATAGTAAAAAATCTGGGCTGCTGAGAGCCATTAGTAGCGACCCTGTTTTAAAAGAGAGGGTATTGCTTGCCGAACCCTGGGATATTGGGCCTGGCGGCTACCAAGTGGGTAACTTTCCGTCTCCGTGGTTAGAGGTGAATGATAAATACCGCGATACGGTGCGCGCCTTCTGGCGTGGCGACGATGGCGTTACCGCGGATTTTGCTACCCGTTTAATGGGCTCAAGGGATATATTTCACAAAGGCCATCGACATATCAGTACGTCGGTAAACAACGTGACATATCACGATGGATTCACGCTGCACGATATGGTGACCTACGCCGAACGTCACAATCTTGATAACTTAGAAGAGAATCGAGATGGTCATGGTCACAACCTGTCTGCCAATTATGGTATTGAAGGGGAAACGAATGACGAGCAGATACTCGCTATGCGTGAGCGTCAAAAGCGCAATCTCTTTGCAACGCTGATCTTCTCGCAAGGTACACCGCATATTCTTGGTGGCGATGAATTAAGTCGCACCCAAAATGGCAATAATAATGCCTATTGTCAGGATAATCCTATTAGCTGGATGAATTGGGAATTAAACAAGCGCAAGCAAGATTTTCTTAGCTTCTGCCAATATGTGATCCGTTTGCGTCAGTCCTCTTCACTGTTAAGCGAACTAAAGCTGCACGATGATACTTTTACGCTCTCACGAAATGTAAAAGAAATAAATTGGTATAAGCCCGATGGTTCTGACAAAGCGTCTGAAGACTGGAATGCGCATCATAACAAAGCGTTTGGTGTGGAAATAAAAGGTTGTGTAACGGGCGACCAGAAGCCAGAGCACTGGTTCTTGTGTGTTAATGCAAGTGAAAGCGACGTGCGTTTTCACCTACCTTCTGTCATACCCAGGGGAGGGTGGACCATGCACTTGGATACGCGCTACAGCTCTCTTGAAGAACAGCCTTCAATTTGCATTCAGAAGGTGTTTTTACAGGCCAGCAAATCGCTAACCTTGTTCAGTTTTTCTCAGTTCTCTGGATAGAATAATGGCTTACAATACGACCTTATACTTGGTTAAGGATGCCTTTAAAGAATTTAAGAGTACCGCTAAACGGCTCTAAACTCAGTGCACGTTAGCTGAATAAGAAACAGAGTCTTTACCTTTGTGTGAATTTCATACAGCATGGGCGAGAGCGCGTAACACAGGTGCTGAATGCGTGCCAAAATCTCGGCTAAACTAGCTTACAAAACCCGTTAATGTTTACCGCTGGTGACAATTACACCACTGCGCACTAAATTGTTAGCTTAGACTGTTCTTTATTCTTTCAGGTGGTATCATGCGCAGCCATCTGAAATGTGAGGGTGTTCCTATGCAAAAGAAAGGTGGTAATTCGCACGAAGACAAGTCGTGTGATATTGGTTTTATCGGTTTAGGGGTGATGGGTAGTAACCTAACCATGAACCTAGTGGACCATGGCTATCGTGTAGCGTGTTTCGATTTAGACCAAAACAAAGTTGAGTCTATTCTTGCCAAAGACGCAAGCGAAAGAGCTGAAAATACTGAGCCTCGTGTTGAAGGCTGCAGTTCTTACACCGAGCTTTTAAGCAAGTTAAAAGCCCCGCATCTTATTATTATCTCTGTGCCTGCTGGCGATCCTGTTGACCACGTTTGCAATCATCTTATTGACGCCGGAATTCACGCTGACGATATCGTGGTTGATACTGGCAACAGTTTGTGGACAGACTCTGTAGCACGTGAAGAGCAGTACAAAGGTAAATTTATCTTCTTCTCTACCGCCGTGTCAGGTGGTGAAGTAGGCGCTCGTTTCGGGCCATCTCTTATGCCTTCAGGCAACCCTTATGCATGGACACGCATTGAGCCTGTTCTTAAAGCTATTGCTGCAAAGGTTGACCCAGAAACAGGTAAACCATTAGAAAGCCATACGCCAGGTCAACCAGTGTTAGAAGGCGAACCATGTGCGACCTACATCGGTCCGGTTGGAGCCGGGCACTATGTAAAAATGGTGCACAACGGTATCGAATACGCCGACATGCAGCTTATCTGCGAAACTTACCATGTTATGCGCGAAGCGCTACATATGGCGCCAGCTGAAATAGCAGAGGTGTTTCGTCGCTGGAACGAAGGCAAGCTGAATAGCTACCTGATGGAAATTAGTGCTGAAGTTCTTGAGCAAATGGATCCAGAAACACAGCAGCCGTTGGTTGATGTGATTTTAGATAGAGCAGGTCAAAAAGGTACAGGCCTTTGGACTGCAGTAAGCGCATTACAGGTAGGTAGTCCGGCACAGACCATCACTTCTGCGGTATTCGCGCGCAGTATTTCTAGTTTGAAAGACGAGCGTGTAGCTGCGAGCAAGGTTCTTGCTGGCCCTGATGCGCCATCGTTCAGCGATAATGAGAAAATGTCGATCATCAACAAGCTAGAGCAAGCGCTTTATTGCTCTAAAATCTGTGCGTACGCTCAGGGCTTCCAGTTAATGGCTATGGCAGGCAAAGAACACGGCTGGACACTGGAGTTTGGTGAAATAGCGAAAATATGGCGTGCAGGCTGTATTATTCGCGCCGTATTTCTTCAGTCTATTTCTCAGGCCTACGAGAATAACGAAGACTTAGCCAACTTGCTATTGGACCCGTTCTTTGCGGAACAAATTACGCAGTATCAAGCTGACTGGCGTGAGTCAATTGCACAGGCGACACTGGCTGGCGTGCCTTGCCCTGCAATGATGTCGGCTCTTAGCTATTATGATTCGTATCGCACAGCCGTGCTACCTGCTAATTTGCTGCAAGGCCAACGCGATTATTTTGGCGCACATACTTATCAGCGTGTGGATAAGCCAGCAGGTAAAAAGTATCACATCGAGTGGAGTGATCCTGCACGTCCGCAAACGGCTATCAAAAAATAGTATGAACTAAATAGTGTTACACGCGCTCATAACTGAGCGTAAACTATTAAAAGGTGTATTTGTTTTCAAATACACCTTTTTTGTTTAAAGAGGTAAGTTATGTCGACAGATGAAAAAGCAAACGCATCAATAGCTAAAAAAGACTGGAAAACTGAGCTCACTGACGAGGAATATTATGTATGCCGCGAAGCGGGTACTGAGCGGCCTTTCACTGGAGTATTGCTAGACGAGCAGCGAGATGGATTGTACGTGTGTAAGTGCTGCGAAGCGCCACTTTTCCCCTCAGATACTAAATTTGATGCTGGTTGTGGATGGCCTTCTTTCTATAAGCAGCTTGATGACGGTAATGTAGATTACAGAGAAGACTTGAGTCACGGTATGCGTAGGGTTGAGATTTTTTGTAAGCAGTGTGGCTCGCACTTAGGCCATGTATTTCCAGATGGTCCTGCGCCAACGGGTCAACGCTACTGCGTAAATTCGCTATCTATGACCTTTAAAGGCGAAGATGATACACAAATTAAAGGTTAAAAAGCCCTAGGTGAGCGCTTGGTTAAGGTAAACATCTGATTAAATTTTAACCTCATGTGGAAAGTCGAGAGATCCAATCATAAAAAACCGCCCATAAACGGCGGTTTTTTTAATTATTTACCAATGAAATTGTGTAATTGAGTTTCAAAAAATTAGAGCTTATCCAGTTTCAATGAATCTGCGTTGAAGGTCGCGCTATTCAAATTACTGACTATTTCATCAACAATGTTATCTAGAATACCTACTGGAAGGGCATAGCGTTGTCCAAGTTGAACACGCTGAGTGTCGTTAAGTCTTTCATCGAAGGCTTCAGCCACACCATACCAAACATAGGCAAAGCGATAGTTCTCCATATCCATTCCCATTGAAGCAAGCGAGTAGAAAATGCTGACATCAATGTCGTCGCTATCTGTATATAAACTTAGCGCGCGATATAAGGTTTCAATAGTACGCTTTTGGTCTGTTTTAATCTGAACAGAGGCCAGTGCGACCAGCAGCTTTGGATCGCTTACGCGGTTGCTGGCAGCGTAGCGCTCAAAGCGATGAAAAGCCTCTTTGTCGCTATATCGTGTCCAATGATAGTAAGAAAGGTAAGGATCAAGGGAGTCTTTCGTCTCGCGGCTTAGGCGTTTAATTTCACGCTGAGCAGTAATAACGCCTTTTAGCCGTGTCGCTTCCTTGCCTTTGCGTTTAACGTGTTCGATATGCTGCACTTCTTCAACGCAGGTGAGATACTCTTCGAAGTTCAGAAGGAGAGGGTACTTGTAAGCGTCGTCTTTTGAATCTTGATTGTAGTAACGTAAGCGAATAATCTCAGCTCGCTCGCCGCGACAACGGGCATCCAAACTCAAATCTAAGCAAATCTCGCTGTGAGATTCACAAATTTCACTGATAGTAGGTTCAAAAAGATCGCCACAACCCGTCAGTGTTGTCGCTGCTGCCAGCCACACCGTCGTTACATAACCTTTTGTTGGAAACTTACTAAATAAACTCTCTGTTATACGAGTTTTCATAGAGGTTTTGAAACTTATCAACAATTTGGTCTTCCTTGCTTGTTTATTTAAGATATTGCTCGTCACCGTCAGGCGAAAACTCACCTAGTGTACCCTAAAAATAATAAAAAGCTGACGCGTAATTAGGATTAGTTGTACGTGTTTGTGCCACACAAAATTTGGCCGCGCATACAACAATGACAACACCGTTAAATTAATATCGATGAAGGCAGAAGCATGAATCAACAGTTTGAGCAGGAATTACAAAGCAGCTGGCAAGAGCGTCAGGAATACGCAGAAATGATGTTGCCCCTTATTGGTAAATTGTATCGCAATAAGGCAGTTGAAATTTCGGTTTACGGACGCTCGCTACTTAACGCCAGTGCTATTGATGTTATTAAAGCGCACCGTAAAGTGCGTCTGCACGAAGGTATTAAGCTACGCCTACGCGAAAGCTATCCAATTTTAGAAGCCTTGAGTAACATGAAGCTTGCTCCGGCTCAAATTGATATTGGTAAATTGGCTTTTGACTTTCACTACGGTTCTGCGGTCGACAACAGCGACCTTACGGCCTACCTTAACGAAAAACTAAACGATGTTGCCGATAAAGAGGACGATCAGAAACCTCAGGACGTTGTACTATATGGTTTTGGCCGTATAGGTCGTTTACTTGCTCGCTTGCTTATTGAACGCCAAGGTAAAAACAATAAGCTTCGCTTACGTGCCATTGTGGTTCGTGGCGGGCGCGATGGTGACCTAGAAAAACGCGCAAGCTTACTGCGCCGCGATTCAGTGCATGGGCCGTTCAACGGCAGCATCACAGTTGACCACGAGCGTAACGCGCTAAAAGCAAATGGTTCATACATTCAAGTCATTTATGCCAACAGCCCAGATGAAGTGGATTACACGCAATATGGTATCGATAACGCTATCATCGTAGACAATACGGGTATTTGGCGTGACCGCGACGGCCTTGGCCTGCACCTTAAAGCTAAGGGTGCAGCGAAAGCTATCCTTACTGCCCCGGGTAAAGGAGACATCAAGAACATCGTACACGGTGTAAATGACGAAGAAGTCACACCAGAAGACACAATTGTATCTGCTGCAAGCTGTACGACTAACGCAATAACGCCGGTACTTAAAGCGCTAGACGAAGAATATGGCATTGAAAACGGTCACGTTGAAACCGTTCACTCTTACACTAACGACCAAAACCTTATCGATAACTACCACAAAGGTGATCGTCGTGGACGTAGTGCGCCACTTAATATGGTTATTACCGAAACGGGCGCTGCGAAAGCCGTTGCCAAAGCGTACCCGAAACTGGCAGGTAAACTTACCGGTAATGCTATCCGCGTACCTACACCTAATGTATCGCTAGCGATTTTGAACCTAAATCTTAAAACGCCGGTGGACCGCATTGCAGTTAACGAGTTCTTGCGCGATACCGCGTTGTTCTCAAAGCTTCAACACCAAATTGACTACACGGCAAGTAAAGAGATTGTATCAACAGACTTAGTCGGCTCTCGCGCTGCGTCTGTGGTTGACTCTCAGGCGACCATCGCCGCAGATAACCGCCTGACACTATACGTGTGGTATGACAACGAGTTTGGTTACAGCTGTCAGGTACTGCGTGTAGTTCGTGATATGGCAGGGCTTAGTTTCCCTACGTTGCCGCTTTAAGCAACGCGCAGTTTAATTAACTGTATAAAAAACCGACCTAAGTGGTCGGTTTTTTGATGGTGTAAACATTTTGTATACTTTCGATAGTATAAAACCCGCTGTGTGCGTGGAATTTGTGTTTACGTCTATGCTAAATTAGCGCTCAAATAATGAGGAAAACGACAGTCTATGCATATTTCCAGTCAATTCGACAGCGGTAACATTGAAGTTGTTAGCGCACAATCACCAGACGATATCCGTCTAACCATTCCCAACGACAACCAATCTGAATTTGCTCAGTGGTTTCATTTTCGTTTAGTGGGCGAAACTTTTGTAACTCACACAATGACGATTGGTAATCTGGCTAAGTCAGCGTATCCAGAAGGTTGGAAGGGATATAACGTTCTAGCGTCTTACGACCGTCAAACTTGGTTTAGAATTCCTAGCGAATTTGACGGTGACAACCTTACGTTCTCACTAACGCTAGAACAGCCAAGCGTATACTTCGCGTATTTCATTCCTTTTAGCTACGAACGTCACCTTGATCTTGTGCACGACGCGCAGATGTCACTACTGTGCGAGCACAAATTCCTAGGCCTTACCCTTGATGGCCGTGATATGTCTATGCTGGTTATCGGTGAAGAAACACCAGAAAAGAAAAAAGTCTGGATCACGGCACGTCAACACCCTGGCGAAACCATGGCCGAGTGGTGTGCCGAAGGTATTATTTATCGTCTGCTCGACGAGCAAGATGGTTTGGCGCGACAGTTGCTTGATAATGCTGTTTTCTACATTGTGCCAAACATGAACCCAGACGGCAGCGCACGCGGTCATCTGCGTACCAACGCTGTAGGAACCAATCTAAACCGTGAGTGGGCAACGCCTTCGCAAGAAAAAAGCCCAGAAGTACTTTACGTACTGAATGCAATGAGCGAAATTGGTGTAGACATGTATCTTGATTTGCACGGTGATGAGGCATTGCCGTACAACTTTGTCGCAGGAAGTGAAGGTAACCCTAGCTACAATGACACCATCAAAATGCTTGAAAATACGTTTAAAGATGCGCTGTTGAACGCTACGCCAGAGTTTCAAGATGAATTTGGTTACGATAAAGATGAGCCAGGCAAGGCTAATTTAACCGTAGCGTCAAATGCGGTGGGCGAGAAGTTCAAATGCATGGCATATACGGTAGAGATGCCATTTAAAGATAACGCTGATGTACCGGACGATATCTACGGTTGGTCGGTACAGCGCAGCCGTCAACTAGGTGAAGATTTACTTATTGGTGTGAATGCGGTTGTTAAAAAGCTAAAAGCATCAGAGCAATAAAATAAGAATAAGGAAGCGAAAGCTTCTGCAAAAAGGCCTCGACAAAAAGAGGCCTTTTAATTATTAAAATAAAACAACAATTAAACATAATAAAAAAGGGGAATAACGTTGGAAGGGTTATATGGTTTTCTAACTATGCTCGATGGATTCTTAGGAGGCGCGTTCTGGTTTCCTTATGTACTGTTAGGCGTAGGTCTTTTCTTTACGGTCTATCTTAAATTTCCGCAAGTTCGTTTCTTTAAACATGCTTGGCAGGTTGTTACCGGTAAGTTCGATAAAGAAAGCGATCCAGGCGACACCACCCATTTTCGTGCGCTAACTACCGCACTGTCTGGTACCGTAGGTACAGGTAACATCTCTGGTGTTGCTTTCGCTATTTTCCTTGGTGGCCCCGCAGCACTCTTTTGGATGTGGGTAACCGCCTTTTTAGGTATGACTACAAAATTCGTTGAAGTTACTCTGTCGCACAAATATCGCGTAAAGACAGAAGACGGCACCATGGCCGGTGGTCCTATGTATTACATGGACCGTCGCCTAAACATGAAGTGGCTTGCCGTAGCGTTTGCTGTTGCCACGGTAGTCAGTTCATTTGGTACCGGAAATCTTCCTCAAAGTAATGGTATAGCGCAAAGTATCGAAGCAACATTTGGCTTCGAGCCTTGGGTGGTAGGTAGTGTACTGGGTATTCTTCTAGCTTTGGTAATTCTTGGTGGTATCCAACGCATTGCCGCGTTTACAGCGCGTGTTGTTCCGGTTATGGCTGTTATCTACCTTATCGGAGCGCTAGCGGTTATTTTCGCTAATCTTGACAACATTGGGCCTTCGTTTGCCGCAGTTATCGGTGATGCGTTTACTGGTTCAGCTGCCGCAGGCGGTTTCTTGGGGGCTTCGTTAGCTTATGCGTTTAACCGTGGGGTTAACCGAGGCTTGTTTTCAAACGAAGCGGGTCAAGGCTCTGCACCTATCGCTCACGCAGCAGCAAAAACGAAAGAGCCTGCTTCAGAAGGTATGGTGTCACTGCTTGAACCCTTTATTGACACTATTCTAATTTGTACCGTAACGGGTTTGGTTATTCTGTCGTCGGGCGTGTGGAAAGAAAAACACGAAAACGTCTTCGACCGTTCTGACATGTACTTTGTTTCAGGTCAATACGACGATACGAATCAGGATGATGTAAACAAACTATATGGTTACCTGAATGAAATTGAAGGTAACAACGTACAGCCTTATACTGGCTCAATTACCGTTGTTAACGGCACGGCTGTAAGCGATGGTTTTACACTGCTTAACGCTAGGTCTGTAGCAGAAGACGTGAAGTATGCAGTAGGTAGTGAAGACTTGTTTACTGGCACGCTTAAGATTGTCGACGGAAAGCCGGTGAAAGAGAACCTTGAAGTAAGCGGTAAGTCACTGGTTCACTCGGCAGCGCTCACCACCATTGCCTTTACTCGCGGTTTCTTTGGTGATTTCGGTCAATATATCGTGTCAATTGGCCTTATGCTGTTCGCTTTCTCAACCGCCATCGCTTGGTCATATTATGGTGATCGCGCTATGACATATTTGTTCGGTCCTCGCTCCGTAATGCCGTATCGCGTCATCTACGTCGCCGGTTTCGTCTGGGCTGCATTCTCTGACACCACATTAGTTTGGGCGCTTTCAGCTGTGGCTATCGTAGTAATGACCTTGCCAAACTTGTTTGGCATCATGTTGCTTTGTAAAGAGATGAAAGAAACGGTTAACGACTACTGGTCTCGACATAAAAAATAAGGTGAGTATTTCCTAAAGCATTGCCCCTTCTTGAGTTTCGCTGAAGGGTAATGCAACTTGGCTATCAGGTAAAAATGCGTAGCGGTGAACTTTGTATAAAAGTTACCACCCTGCGCATTTTTGTTTTATGGCAATAAGGTTAATCCACAGAATCGACTTCATTGTTGTGATGAACTTAAGTATGATACCCATCCGCGTATAAATGCGTCTTCGCTCAGTAGTAAGCTGCGCATTTCCATTTCGCACCCAATAAACAGGAGCAACATATGGCATTAGTTGACTGTCCTTCGTGTAACAAAAAAACGTCTGACAAAGCGAAGACGTGTCCTCACTGTGACTTTAAAATCGGTGATGCGACCTCTGAAGATATAGAGCGCAAACAAAGCTTACAAAGATTTAAAAAGTTAGCCAGTATCCAGAACCAATCCCTTCTTGCTATGCTGATATTCGTTGCGAGTTTTGGCTTCATGTATTGGGGCGGAACACGTCCAGGTGATTTGCAACATAATTTAGCTATTTTGGGCGCAGTGGTTGGCTTTGTTTGGTACTTAGTAAACCGCGCGCGTATTGTTTACATAAAGCGTTTTTCCTAAATGAATATAGAAGCACTTTTAGCCAGCATGACGCCGGAGATTTACGAGCGTCTGCGTCAGGCTGTTGAAACAGGTAAGTGGCCAGATGGCACGCCTTTAAACGAAGAGCAAAAAGCAAGCAGTATGCAGGCTGTTATGCTGTATCAAGCAAAAATAGAAAAGTCCTCTGAGCATATGACAGTGGGTGAAAGCGGCGAAATCGTACATAAAAGTAAAGCCGACTTTAAACGCTCGTTACGCGATGAGCAGGATGATAATAATACAATAGCGCGGTTTAAACAGGATGATATTTAGTCGTATATTTGCGCCTTCACACCAAAGCCCAAAGCCTGAAAAACGGATGCAGGCAATCGAGAGTCTCTCTCCCGAAAAGGCACAGGAAAAAACAATTCTTCACGAACTGGCATTTAATGACGAAGATGCAAATGTCAGTTTAGCAGCACTCGAAAAGCTTAATAGCTTTGTGCTGTGGCTTAAAATGTCACAAATTGCCAAGCAGTCTCGCGTTAAAAAAGCGGCGGAGAAAAAGGTAAACGCCGCTTTGTTAGGCGAGGGGGATGTCACACTCTCCCGCCAAGAGATATTCTCTTTTTTAACTGAAACAGCCAACGCCGATTTGGTAGTGCAGTTAGTACCGCAAATGTTGAAGAAAGAGCCTACGCTCTTACAAGATGATGCGCTAGCTAACGCGCTAATCGAAAAAGTAGCGAAGCCATCTTTCACCCAGTTTGTTTTTTTAGAAGGCGCAAGTCCCCAACTGCAAACCCAGCTAATAAACGCTCATTCAGACGTATCAGATTTACAGAAACTAGCTAAGAAAGTGTTAGATGATGCGCTTGTTACGCAAATTAATGCGCGGATCGATGCTATCAAAGAGGCTGCAAAGCGCCCAGTGGAGCTTAAAAAGCAGCTCACTTTGGGACTTTCAAAATATCAGGCTTTGCTCGACAAATCAGATGTAGAAACCATTGATGAAAAGCGCAATGAGCTTGAGAGCGAATTGACAGGGCTGTTTGCTCAAATTGACTTACTCACTTCAGAAGAACGCGCTGATTATGAAGAAAAGCGCTCGCGTATTGGTGAGCAGCTTGAGCGATACTTAAGCCGTATCCGCCCAGCATGGGAAGAGAAGCAACAAGCGTCGCAACGTGCCAATACCAAAGCATTGTGCGAACAGCAGCTTACTTATGCCAAGGAGCAGGTAGCTTGGTTGTACAATAACCGGCTTTGTGAAGCTACGCTTGCTGATGTTGCTACGGTTAATGAAAGCGTACGCGGTGTTGAAGCAACGCTTGAACAGCTAGCGCGTCTCGGTGATGAATCTGCAACTGATAAGCGAATTACACAGATTAAGCGCTCTGTCGACGAACTAAACGAGCAGCTTGATCGCTTCTCTATGCAGCAGCAATACGGCCAAAAGCTACTGATAAAACTTCAGTCGCTCGAAGACATTACCGCTAAGATCGTTTCGGCAAGCGATAGCGAGTCGGATAAAGATACCCGTGATGTGAGCGTTGAAGAAGCTAGCGCATCGACTGAGGATTTGAGTCAAGTAAATGGTGGCGACGCATTACAAAGCAGCAGTGTAGTGGCTCTTAAAGCGGAGTTTGACGAAGCACGTCAAGCGTATAAAGCGCTTAGTCGCGAAATCGATGCCATTCCTAAGGCGTTGTCTAAACGTTTTAACGCAGCAACAAGCCGTGTAAATGCCAAAGAGCGTGCTCAAAAAGCCAAAGAAAATGAGCAAGTAAAACACATTAGAAAGCACATTAGTGTTATCGATAACTTAATTGCTCAGGGTAAATTCCGCGTTGCTATTTCAAAATTTGCAAAGCTTCAGGAAAGTTATGCTGCGCTTCCTGGTTCAGCGAAAAAGTATGTAGAGAAGCGTTTTGAAAAGACCGCTGGAGATGTGTCGCGCTTAGAAGGATGGCAGGATTACCTTGCTGCGCCGCGCAAACCCGCTCTTTTAGAAGAAGCAAAAGCGTTAGCCAGTGCTGATGCAGAAAATATTAAGCAAAGAAGTGAGACCATTAAGTATCTGCGTAAGCAATGGTTATCACTAACACCGTCATCGCCAACGAGCGAAGAAAGTAGTGATGACGCGTTGTTACAGCAGCAATTCGATGATGCACTTGAAAAGGCCTTCGAGCCTTGTAGAGCGCATTACGCGAAGTTAGATACACAGCGGGCTGCTGCGCGTGAACAGCGCATGTCGATTATCGCTACGGTTAAGGCAATGGACATTAACATGCCGGACGCCGAGTTAGTGAAAGTTTTCGATAGAGTGTCTAAACAGTGGCACGCTGCAGGTCAGGTTGAACGTGAAATTTATGAACAGCTGAAGCAAGAATGGAAGGCGGTATCATCGCCCATTCAGGCTAGAGTGAATCAATGGCAAAGTGACAACCAAGCCCAAAAGCGTGCGTTAGTCACCCAAGCTTGTCAACTTGCTACGGAAGAAGATGTCGCTGACGCTGCCGACAAAGCTCAGCAATTGCAAAGCCAGTGGAAGCAAGTAGGCCATGCAGGTAAACGTGAAGAGAGTAGGTTGTGGGCAGAATTTAAAGCTGCCAATGACACCGTATTTGAACGTTTAAAAGCCAAGCGGAAAGTACAGAATAATGCATTTAATGCGTTAGTAGATTCGCTACTCAAGCAAGTGGAAGCTGTCGACATCAACAGCGATGATGTCACGTTTAGTCAATCAATAAGCGACGTTCGCGCTCAGTTAACCGACTTGCCTAAAGCGCAACGTACGAAAGTAGATAAAAAGATTGATTCACTTGAAAGTAAGCGCGCGGCGCAAGCGAAAAATGCACAATCCCAAGCCCGATTGGCGCGAGCTCAGGCTCTGATTTCTTTACTACAGCTAAGTGTAGGTGAGGGCAGTGGTGATGAGCAATCTCTAGCGGAAACGTTAGGGAAGCGTTGGTCAAGCGTATTGGGTCAGTCTACTGGAAATAAAACAACTCAGCACGATAGACAATGGTTAACGGTAGCATTAGAAGTCGCAACTGGTATGCCAAGTCCAGAAGCAGACGCATCTATACGCTCTAGCGTACAGTTACAAATGATGACATCTAAGTTGGAACAAGGCGAAGCGGCAACAGCTCCCGACATTCTTGCTGACTGGCTATCATACGACTCGATAAGCGAAGAAGATAATCATTTGCTGCAACGAGTTGTTTCAGTTATTGATGCTTACCCTGAAATTGTTGTTTAAACGGAAAGTCTAAATGGAAAACAGTGTTGAGTTTCAATTTGAAACAGAAATGTCTGCCTATCGCTTTTTGAATACCGTGAAGCATATTGACGCAGAAGGGTTAAGAGTGAAGTTCGGGCGTACGGATCATCACGTGAGTGTAAAATACCGTTACGGCGTAGGTGAATTTGATTCGACGCTATCTACACTAGACGATCTTGCTCGTGAATTAGGCGGTGAAGAAGTGTCTTAACTAACCAGTTAGGTCAAACCACGTCGACTGTAAATACAAAAAGGGCCAGACAATTGTCTGACCCTTTTTTGATAAAAACGTGATTAACAGTCTTTATCTTCAGCGTCTACGCCTTCTTTCACATCTTCACAAGCGTCTTCAACGGCATTACCTGCATCGGTAACAATTTCGTCTAGCTCTTCGCCTGCGTCTTCCGCTTCACCGTCACCGCAAGCTGCTAGTGATAGTGCAAATGCTGATGCTACTAGTACCTTTGATAAGTTTTTAAATGAAAACATATCCTTACTCCTTTTTCCTATTAAAATACTTCTAACTCTTAGGCTCTTGGTGCTCTACCACGTAACGCATTTGCGATAAGTGAGATTACGAGCAACGCGATAAACACAAAGAAAAGAAACTGTGCGATACCTGTTGCTGCACCTGCGATGCCTCCAAAACCAAAAACTGCTGCAATAATGGCGATGATAAAAAATGTGATTGCCCAACCTAACATAACTAAATCCTCGTATTGCTTCCGTTACTTTCACTTTAAACTAATGCTATCTTTGTGCCTTTTTTTTAAGTTATTGAAATATATTGATATAATTTAATTTTTCTCTGGTTGTCAGGCCGTATCTGCAGGCAATTAACGTCACGATTACACGTACGAATGCATTTTTTACATGATTGAGTAAGGCCCTAGTCACCCAACTTTACTCTTTGTGTGTTAAGGGCCTTTGGCTGGGGGTATTCTTTGATCCTTACCAGCTTCCGAAGAACGTGAGAGCAAGGTTGTGGTTTGTTATGGCGTCTGAATTGGCGCCTGGCGACGCAGTATGATTAAGTAAATATCCCATCTCAACGCGCCACAATGCGTTTTGTGCACATAGTTTTTCTCGTTAAAAAAAAGAGGCAAAGCGAAAGGGAAGGAACGCCTTGCCTGAAATGGAGAGTGTTTCGCCCCTCACACTTGCTACGAATGGAGGGGCAATGGCCTATTTAGTTACCGTTTGGGTTGTAAGGTAACGAAGATTGGTGAGCAACAATTCGCAGGTCGCCGTCACTATCTTTGACATAGGCAAAAGTGTATTCAACCTTCGTTTCGCCACCTTTTGTATCGGTAAAGAAGTAGTTGCCCATCGCCACGGCCATGCGACAGCTGTTGTTGATAATACCCACATTATCGAATTTCACATTTGTGTAAGGCTTTATTGCAAAGCCTTTGTCCTCTTCGTAAGCGTCATTACCGCCAACAAAGTATGAAAGCGCAGCATCGAAGCTTGAACGGAACTGGTCGTTAGCTGCAAGCGTTGGTTTAAACAGTACGCTGCTTAAATCGTAACCATACATAGCTTGGATGAAATCTGCGGCTTCACGAGAGTAATCACCATCATTGCTAAATACTGCACCAATTCGCACTATGCCGTCGCCCCACATCTTTTGTGCCGTTACCACTTCTCGCTCAGTAATACATTCGTCGGAATAAAGTAATGCGTTGTCGAGTGCTTTTGCTTTTAACGCCGGTACATTCGAACTAGTTGAATGCTCCATCTGCGGTTTTGCGACGGCACTGCAACCAGTCACCAACATTACTGTTGCTGCTACAAGGGTAGTTTTTGTCATTAACGTGCTTAGCTTTCTCATCGCCTGACTCCTTAGTCATTTGCAAAATAAATATGTGCTACTACCTGACTCAATTGCTTAGAGCAGAACCGCTATAACGTTGTCGATATAGGTTTATAAATCTGCTCTGCAGTTCATGGGTTTAATGATAGCTAGCTATGATGACGGAGACTTTTGTACAACATTAATAGAAGATTAACGGGCCATTAAAAATGCAAGAAGCAATTCAGGAGAATGGACAACAGCTATAAATTAGAGGCTGTGATAGCAGCAGTGTCATCGACTCTTTCAAGAAGAAACGAATATGACACCGACCAAGTTTGTAGAAAAGTGAAGAATGCAGTTAGCCAGTGGCCTGTTAGCCACAACAGAAAAAGTAATAAAGACTATTGCGTGGGTTGTTGGCTTTGAACCATATTACGGTTTTGTTTATATGTTTGAGCGATGCTTTTCAGTAACTGCAACTAGGGCCTGAAAAGCATTTCTATTAAAACTGATGTTTCAAAGCATTAGTGAGTGGCAAAACGCTCAGCTAGTTGCCATTTTTTGGCTCTAGAGGCTCTGATAGTACCTCTAAGACAGTAAAAGCATTTTTACCTAGACGCGTTTTATCATTCGCCATCATTACGTCAATAGTAAAGTAGATGTCGTTAATTTGAGTTTTCACAACGTCGTTTGAGCTTGGGACGGCCATAGGCTGTGCCACTTCATCGCAGCCTGACATGGTGCACTGCCTGTCTGTTTGAAATGCCACGGGCTCTTCCTTGTTCGCCATCACTTCTCGCGCAATAACGGGCTTTTTATCCACGTTGGTTTTAACGATGGCCAAATAAGTAAAACCTTGTTTTTGTGCAATTTCCGCTGCTCTGTAAAGAGCATATTGCTGTACTTTATCAGCAGGAGTCTTGTCTGTTGCCTTAAAAAGAACCTTGTATTCGTTCTCAGAGATTTTTTCGCTTGAATGGCCATAGGCAGCTTTGGTACTCGCTGACTTATAAGGAGTAGGGGCTGCTACAGGGGTCGATGAACAACCTACTATTGCAAGGCTAAACGCCGCACTAACGCAGGCAAGCATCAAACGACTTTTCTTCATACTTTTTTTGTTGTTCATCTCACATATTCCTTAGTACTGTGATCATTGAAATAGCGACAATAACGCAGTCCTACTTATTGCCATTAGGGCTTGATTGCGTTTTGCTTTGGGTTTTGCATCTACCGCACCCTTGTATGCGCCAAGGGTTGCGATGCCAAGCAATGTTTCAGGCTTTCCCATCATCAGTTTACATTGCCTCTTTGCTTGTGTAAGTGCAACATCTGCATGATGTTTTTGCGAAAAATAAGCATGCTCTTTCTGTGCTATATCTTTCATATTCGATTTTAAAAAAATGTTCATCTCTTTTCCTCATTATTGGCCGTGATTTATTACGCAATGGTAAGTGTGTTCACTATCCGAAAACCCGTCGCCACGTTTGAATGAGTCTGCTAAAGCTCAAGTAATTAAATGCATTTTGTGCAAGTTTAAATAAACAAAAGGCCGCAACACTGTTAAACACCAACAACAGGAGTGGAACTACCACATAGCTAACGCCCACACTATGAAGTATAGCGCCAATAGCGACGTTTAAAATGAGCCAACATACAGTGCCCACCGCAAATGCCGCTAAGCATGCAAAGACTGTAACAAAGAAACTCTTTTTAATGAGCATCAATTCACTGTTAGTGAGCTCTAAAAATGCTAAACCCTGCGCTTTTCGCTGGGTAAATGCTTCAAAGAATGCCGAGAAGATATCCGAAAACGATGGGTCGGGGTAATTCTGTTGCGTCGACTTGTATTGTGTTGGCTTGTATTGCGTAGAGTGTTCAGAGGCTTCTGATGCAGCGTTAGCATTGTCCCCGTTGCTTTTAACATTAAGATTCGCCTGCGCCGCGGGCGGCGTCAGGCGAAAAGGATTTTCTGTGCACAAATTGTACTTTGCTCTTCGAAAATCAGGTACAGTCATCGAATTACTTCTTACGTAAAAGTGACGTCACTAACATTCCTGCTGCGAATGCGATACCCGCCGTCGCTACTGGGTTCTCAATGGCATATTTACGTACATTTGACGCCTGCCATTTCTGCTGCGCCAGACGTTTTCTCGCTGACATGTTCTCTGCAGACGATGTAGCAGTGCGACGAATGTTTTCCTCTGCAATGCCAGCACTGTCTGCTAACTTGTCGACTGACGCATGAAGAGAATCTTTCAGTTGATCCGTTACTGGGTGACTCGGCTCAGCCACGCTGTTTGTATCGTTATGTTTAGCTGTTTGCGATTTAACTGAAGCTTGTGTAGCCATAATACTCTCCTTAATATTTTAGGTTCATATAGGTAGCTGCAACTGATATACCAAATTATTATCTTACTGTTTTATATGATTTATTTTTATTTTACTATTGTTGCGTGAGGTGCTTATGTGCAAGTCTCACACACTGTTGTGTCTTACGTCTGTAATATTTTCTTGCTCTTGATGATGCGCTGCTCAACCTCCGACATTCGGTACAGGTTGGCAGCGAAATAATTAACTCTTCAGCCCACTACCGAAGCTAAATCGTCTTTAGTGACAGGTTTGAGCAGTGCACTGTTGATCCCTATAGTTGTCATCGTTTCGGAGTCCGCTTCGTGGCCGCTTACAATAGTAAGGATGGCATCTGGTAGCTTTTTCTTGAGCTCACTCGCTAAGTCGTAACCGTTATAATCGGGAAGGGTAAGATCCATAAGAATGTGATCGAAACTTTGATTTTCTGCAGCCTGTAATGCTTCAGCACCGCTGTACTGGGTAGTGACCGTATGACCTAAGTGGGAAAGAAACAATTGCAGTAACTCCGCCGCATCCTCATCGTCTTCAATCACAAGTATATGCTTATTGGCAGGCTGATCTGAATTACCATTTGAATCAGTAGACTGGATTTTCTGCTCTGCTTGTCCATGATCTGCAAGTCCTCGATAAGCGGTTTCGTCCTCTGGAGCGTGCGGCTTGTTCATTGGCATGTCTGCAACTTGTGCTTCCACGTTGGTAAATGTTACGTGATTACCTGGCGGGAGGTATTGCGAAAGCAAGTTAGCCAGTGCAAACCGGTCAATCGGTTTTCCAATTACGTCGTTAAATCCTTCGCGAATTAACGATTCTCTTAAGCCTTTGCGGCTTGCTGCTGTGACGGCAATCACCGGGATATCCTGCCCATGTCGTCTAATCGCATGTAGGGCTTCTATGCCATTCATCACTGGCATATGAATATCCATTAAAACGAGATCGAAGGGCTGGTTGTGTTCATCCGCCTGCAACACGGCTTCCAATGCTTTTACGCCATTTTCAGCGTAGCTAATGTCAGCTTGAGATTGACTCACAAGGTGGCCGGTTAGGCGTCGAATTTCTCGCAAGTCATCAACAATTAATACGCGTCCAGTCACGTTTAAATTGATGCTACTAGACTCGACAGGTTGAATTTGGCCTAATTCAAGATCTACACGAGGCTGTTCAGAAACATCGCCAGGGTTTATATCAAATGTAAATGTGCTGCCTTCTCCTAAACGAGACTTAACATCAATGTCGCCGCCCAGTTTAGTGACAAGCTCTTTGCAAATGGCAAGTCCAAGTCCTGCTCCGCCATGATTGGCGCGCATTACATCTTCTATTTGTTCGAAAGGCTGAAAAATATTGATGAGCTTATCAGGCGGCATGCCGATACCTGTATCATCTACAGAAAATCGCAGCAGTGTTTGACTCGAATCGTTTTCAGACGGCTCGTCGAGAAAGATGGTAAGCGTGATACTGCCCTTGTCGGTAAATTTCACCGCATTTGAAATTAGGTTCAACAATACCTGACGCAGGCGGGTAGGATCTGTGTGAATAAACTCTGGTATTTTTGTTTTAGAAACAACGTTAAGGCTTAGTCCTTTGTCTTTGGCATTCAAACGCATTAATGAGTGGATGTCCGTCAAAAACGCGCTTAAGTTCACTTCCTTAATGTTGAGTTCAAGTTTCTCTGCCATTATCCGCGACATGTCTAGCAAATCATTGAGTAGGCTTAACAGGTGCTTGCCGTTAGAGTGGATAATAGATAGCTCTTGTTGAAAAGGGCTGTTTCTCGCATCGTCTATAAGCAGTTCGGTGTAGCCAAGGATAGAGGTGAGGGGGGTGCGCAGCTCATGCCCTAAATGCGCAAGGAACTTATCTTTGGCCTTGTTCTTTTGCTCTACTTTGTTCCGCTCAATTCGCTCGTTCTCTATGTCACGGCGAACCATGGCGTATCTAATCGTGCGCATAAACCGCGGTGATTCAATTTCCGATTTTTGCAAATAGTCTGCGGCACCTGCTCGCATGACCATTTCATCGACGGTAGCATCCGACTGTCCGGTAAGTATCACCACGGGTAGATTGAACTGGTTAGATTTTAAAACACCCAATACATCAATCGCGTTCTCTGCTCCCAGTAAATAATCTAACAAACACAGGTCGAAACTTTGTGTCTTTAATGCCTCTACTGCGTCCAAGCTATTCGTCACCCACGTCAACTCAAACGTAGGTGACTCGCACTGCGCTAGATAGTCAGAGGTTAAGAAGTAATCATCTTCATCATCCTCTACCAATAGAATTTTTATTACCTCTGACATCTAGTACCTCGTTTACCGATGCGGTATTTTTGAAACTTTATTGAGTAACATGTTTGGGTTGTCAAAAATTCAACTAACCCTTATTTGTTTATTCGTGTGGTAATTCTACGAACTCTATCCAGTAACGTCCGAGCGCGCGCATTAGTTCAACCAATCCTTCAAAGTTCACTGGTTTTGTAATGTAAGATGCGCAACCTAGATCATAACCGCGAAGCATATCTTCCTCTTCTTTAGAGGTGGTGAGAATTACCACCGGGATACTGCGAAGCTTGGGGTCGTTTTTCAGTTCTTGCAGCGCCTCTCTACCGTCTTTTCTTGGCATATTTAGATCAAGCAAAATAAGACTAGGTCGCGGTGCCGAAGCAGGATCTGTATATTTACCTTCATGACGAAGAAACTCTAATAATTCAACGCCATCTTCAACACAAAACAGATTGTTTAGAACGCGGCTTTCATTGAGCGCGTCAACCGTAAGTAAGCGGTCGTCTTCGTCATCGTCCGCCATAAGAATATTGATAGGCTGAGTTTGTTTACGCGTCATTGTGTGTTTCTCCATTATTGTTGTTAGAACCAAACGGTTCACTATTTTTGGGTATTATTATCGAGAACGTTGCCCCTTTTCCGGGAGAACTAACTGCGGTTATTTGACCGTTGTGCCGTTCTACAATACGACGACAAACGGCAAGCCCAATACCCGTACCTTTGTATTCACTTCTACCGTGAAGGCGTTGGAAAGGGGCAAATATTTTTTCAGCAAACGATTGCTCGAACCCTATACCGTTGTCTGATACGGTTATTTTTGTCCAGTCGTATTCTTCAGCAAGCAGAATGTCTTTCGTTTCTTCTTCCGTCGCGTCTCTTGCAGATATCGTTACTTCAGGTCTCACTCCCTCGCTCTGAAATTTCAGTGCGTTAGACACTAAGTTTAAAAACAGCTGCTCTAATTGCGATTTGTCACCGCGAATAGTCGGCAAATCGCTAACATTTATTTGCGCAGACTTTTCATCGATAGCGATTTCCAAATCGCCCATGATGCTATCCACTACGGTGCCTAGATTAACGTCGTCAAACTCTTTACCTCGTGTGGAAACGCGAGAAAAGGCGAGAAGATCTGAAATAAGCATGGACATCCGCTCTGCTGCATTGAGCATGCGCGCAAGATAATCTTTGCCACGTTCGTCTATCACATCGTTGTAACCCGATTCTAAGCGGTTACCAAATGCCCGAATTTTTCTTAATGGTTCTTGCAGATCGTGTGACGCCACAAAGGCAAAATCTTCCAACTCTCTATTACTTCGTGCTAATTCGTCTGAATAAACACTTAACTCTTGCGTTCTATCTGCTATCCGAGATTCTAGATCTTCGTTAACAGACTCTAGATTAGCTTGATACTTCTCATGCTCACGGGAATTTATTTTGAGCAATAAAAATACCGTAATAATCAGTAGCAGAGTCGTTGCAGAGGAAATGATCAGCGTATTAACAGAGTCCCTTCTTAGGCTCATTAAGTTGGCCAAATGCGTGCCTTGCATATCCCGTTCTGAATCGTCGATTTCTCTAAATAAGGTTTCAAACTGTTTGTAGAGTTTTATACCCTTATCACTGTTCACTAAAATGACAGCTTGTTGCTCTTTCCCTTCTTTATACAGCTCAACTATTTCAATGACTTCATTGATTTTTGCTTTGGTTAAAGACAAAAGTTCTTCGATGCGGATGGACTGGTCGTTAATATCTGAAGAGAAGGAGCTTACTTCTACCTCATCCATTAATTCGCCGATTACGCTCAACGTTTCGGTGTAGTCGGTAAGATATTCTTCATCGCCAGTTAGCATATAGCCGCGCTGACCAGACTCCACGCGAAGTACAGCAACGTGAAGGCGGTTAACTGCATTGATAACACGGTTCGTAGTGAACAGCCGCGCTTCCAGAGCAGAAAGGTCATTCAATGTATTGACTACGTAAAATGAATTAGCAGTTATTACAATAATGACCAGAACAACTAAAATTATCCAACTGTATAGTGAAGACAATACTTTAGTAATCATTTACTTAATCCGAAACATTGCCACTTAACTCTGATGTCATTTCAGCAAGAGTATGGCTGCAGTCTTTAGCACTGCTTATTATTTTATCCAACGCAACCAATGCCTTTTCAGGTGGAACGTCACCGTTTAATGCCATTTTTACTAGCTCAGCCTGCATTGATATTCTGTTTAATGGTTTGCGTGCATCATGCACATAAACATTTAGTCGAGAAAGTTCTTCGCTAGTCATGCCCAATACCTCTTACTTAGTCGTCTTTACTTAAGTCACCATATGCATGAAGACGGTTGTAAAGCGTTTTTGTACTAATTCCCAGCATTTCTGCTGCGGTGGTCTTATTGCCATTCACTTTTTCCAACGTGGCATAAATTAGCTCTTTTTCCACGTCTTCAATGGTTCTACCAGCTTGAAGTGCCGGTGTCGTGCTCTGTTTTTGAGCGAAGGGTGACTCAATGGTTTTTGGTAATTCAATCTCACTCTTTTCAGGGTCGCTCATAATGGCAGCGCGATGCACAAAGTGTCTTAGTTCACGCACGTTACCGGGCCAGTCGTAGGCTTGTAACGTATCGAGTTGACTATCTTCCCACTTAAATTGCGAGCCATTATCTTTATTGAATTCTGCAATAAAGGTTTTTGCTAGTAATGGAATATCTTCCTTTCTTTCGCGTAGCGGAGGAATGGTGATTGGGAACACCGCAAGTCTGAAGTAGATGTCTTCGCGCAGTACTTTGCTTTGCGCAATCTCTTCCATTGTTCGGTTCGTGGCAGATACAACGCGGCAGCTCACCGGGATGGTCTTCGTTCCGCCCACACGAATAACAACCTTGTTTTCTAAAACGCGGAGTAAGTTGGGCTGCATATCAATGGGCATTTCTGTGATTTCGTCCAAAAAGAGCGTGCCGCCCTCAGCTTGTTCGAAAACACCTTCTTTACGTCCTACAGCGCCGGTAAATGCTCCTTTTTCGTGACCGAAAAGTTCGCTACCTATTAGTTCTTTTGAGAATGCACCACAGTTGGTTGCAATATAGGGACCTTCACTTTCTGAAGCACGATGAATTGCGGCAGCCACCACTTCTTTACCTACACCGCTTTCACCAAGCAGCATTACGTTAGCGCTGGTTTTACTCACTCTAGAAATCAGCTTGTAGAGCTCTTTCATAATTGGCGATTCACCAATCAGCAAATCAAAATGTTTCTCTATTTTTTCTTGTGCAGGTGCTTTTTCTTTTGGCTTTTGACTTAATACGGCCTCTATTTCCTCCCGTTGAATTGGCTTAACAAGGTAGTCGACCGTGGGGCCACACAGACCCTTTATCACGCTTTTCACAGAAGGGTGACCCGTTATCAAAGTTACGCGAGGGCGCTTAGGAAGTGCATCTAATTCATTGAACAAGTGCGCGCCGCTTCCATCGGGTAGCATGAAATCAAGCAGTACATGGTCAAAGGTTTCTTTCTCTAACCAATCGCGGGCTTCTTTGAGTGTGGCAGCGGTAAGTACTTCGTGGCCAAGAAATTCGATGATAGTACAAGCTACTTCTGTGAACTCGGCGTCGTCATCAACTAAAAGTACGGTAAGCACGTGGATGTCCCTCTCTTCTTTCGTTTCCTATTCAGAAAAAATATGGAATAGAATCAATGTTATAGTTTTATCATACGCTATTAACAACTGAATGCTAAAGCACATATTTAAAGTTTATTTATACGCTGGTTTAAATCGATAAAGCGTAAGCGCATCGGAAAATATCTAAACGCTTCAAGCAATCCGGAAATCTTGAACACTTACCTTGATGCCAGAGATAGTCGGTTGCGCTACCTTCTAATCTATCAACTCTTTGCGATCAGCGGTACACATCGCGCTAAAGTACAGAATGTCTATATCTGTTTTTGTTTTATTAGGTGATTTTATTTTACTTATCAGGGGCATTTGCAAAAAGTATTCCTGTCTTTAACACACCGTCACATGCAATCGATGGCATATTTTTCGCACGATTTAACTGTCTAAAGTTACTTGCAATTTCACTATGGCAAATCGACTAGGTGCGAGAAATGTATATTAATTAGGCGAGAAGCCCGTCTGATTAGCGCGACGTTCGCAGGTAATGTGATATCAAAGGAATTGAAGATGTGGGGAAAAACAGCTGTAAGATCAATGACCTTATACGAGTTGTTGGGGAAAATGCAGCCGCGAGCAAGACAAGATAAGTTCGAGTTTGCTGAGTTTTGGGATGTGATGGAGAAAAGGGGCTTTGGACCAATGCTGGCGCTGCCATCTTTTATCGCTTGCACACCGATTGGGGCCATCCCTGGGATCCCATCTTTAGCGGGTGGGACGATTTTACTCATCGCGTTGCAAATTTTACTCGGTCGTAGGCATCCTTGGTTACCGCAAAAAGTGATGCAGTTAAACTGTGACGCCGATCAGCTTCGCTTCATTGTCGATAAAGTTAAACCGTATGCAGTACGCGTAGACCGCTTTTTAGTTCCTCGGTGTTTTTTCATGCGCCAGCCTGTGTTCAGATCACTCATCGCATTGTGCTGTGCAGGTTGCGGATTTGTAATGATTCCACTGGAGCTTATTCCCTTTATGGGGCTTATTCCCGCTTTTGCTGTTTTTATTATGGCAATAGGCATGTCCACAGACGACGGTGCTGTGGCGTTAGTTGGTGTTTCGTTATCGCTATTTGGCTTTATACTTGGGTTTGAACGCCTTGCAGTCGCGCTAAGTTGATGCTCTAACTACTCAGTACACGAATCGAGCATAAAATCTGACGATGGAAGGTTCATTGTTTGATATCGTAGCTCGCCAATAAAAGCACGGGCAGCTGGTCCCAACGTATCGCCGTCTTCGAAAGACAAATAAAGGAGCGCCTTACGCAACGCTGCATTATTATCGAGGGGAAGGGGAACGAGTGTACCGTCTTCTAGCTCATCTTTAATTATTGCGATAGGCAGCCACGCAAAACCCAATCCCTGAGTAATAATATCTAATGACGTTCTAACGTGGCTTACGGTCCAGCGCTGCTCTGCACCTAACCAGCCCACATCAGCTTTACGCTCCGCGGATGAATCCCTTACCACAATTTGACGATAAGCTTTTAAGTCTTCCAGTGTGAGCGTTCTATCCAATTGGTGCAATGGATGGTCGGCGTGAGCGACAGCTGCAAATTCAATTTCGCACAAGTCTTCGCTAAAGCCATTAGAAAACGCGAAAGGAGAGATGCCTAAATCAACTTTACCATTGCTCAAAAGTGAATTTGCGCCACTGAGTACAGTTTCTTCTATCTCGATACGAAGGAGCGGGAACTCAGCAGAAACTTTCGCTAGCACGTTATAAAGCAATTCAGACGGGAAAATAATATCCACCGCTATGCGTAAAGTTGTTTCTGTGCCAGATTTAAGGCTATTGGCAACGGCCTCGAGCTTGTGCGCTTCGCTAAGCAAAAAAGAGGCACGGCGATACATAAGTTCACCTTGCGGCGAAAGCTGGACTTTACGTCCAATATTCTCAAACAATGACACTCCAATGGCGTTTTCAAGCTTTTGAACCGCGTGGTGAACGCTCGATTGACTTTTGTGAACTTCAGTAGCAGCTTGATTAAAGCCGCCTGCATCGACGACGGCTTTGAACATTCGCCATTGTTCTAACGTAGATTTCAGCATACAGCGCCTTAAAACTCTTAATTAACGCTACTTATAGCATACGCGTGGTTAAGAAGTCATTTCTAGTTTGCTTGATTTATCGTGGGTACAGGGCATGTCACAACCGAAACGTTCTCATAGCCTATCTTTATAAGTTGCTCTGCAGCTAGTTTTGCTCGAACGCCCGACGCACAGTGAATATAAAGTGGCGCTGAAGCATCTTTAAACTGTTCCAGTGCCTTCATTTCGAGCACGCCGCGTGGTATGTGAAGCGCAGAAGGTACGGGCTGATTGGCAACTTCGGCACTCTCTCGTACATCAATCAATATACCGCTATTGATTCGGCACTCACTGGCCGCTTGCTCCGCAGATACAGTGCGTAAGTTCACGTCTATGTTTTCTATTCGAGTCTTCATGTCTATAAGCATATTTTTCCTTTTTGCCTAAACTTAGTTGAAATAAGTAAAATCTAATATATTGATGTCAGCGTAATAAAACAATGTAAAATACGGCGATTCGTCGCATAAATTGGCAGGTCGGCAAAATGCCTTATACTTTAGTATAGTAAATGGCTAAATTGGTGCCGAAATACTTTACAGATAGAGAGTGCTTATGTCCGAGGATATGGTAATAGGTTCAGATGATATAATGGAACACGCTGCGGAAGCCGAGATCTTCCTTAAGCAATTCGCGAATAAAACACGCCTTATGGTGCTTTGTTCGTTGCTGAAAGAGGAAAAATCGGTAACCGAACTTCTCGAAGTTGTTAGCGTCTCGCAGCCAGTGATTTCTCAGCACCTTGCTTTATTACGAGAATCAAAGATGGTGGCCACAAGAAGGCAAGGTCAAACTATTTACTACCGCTTAGCAGACGAGCGCGTCAAGCGCTTAATTGCTTTGATGTACGAATTTTTCTGCGAATAATCTTCTTTTTGCATCCTAAGCTACAATGTCCGCCTTCAACAACGGACATTGTAAAATTCCTAACTAAAAATTACCATCAATGACACTCTTCGGTTATTAATTTCCGTTTTTGTTCAATTGCTCGCAAAGCATAGGCACATAGCCTTCTTCAGATATTTTTTCACTTTCCACTTCAGGTCTATCAACCAATTCGTCGTGACTTAAATTCACTACTACGCTGTGCGCCGCCCAGTCGATACTTTCAATATCGCTAGGTAGAAGTGCGAGATGTTTACCACCCGGAAGCCAGTTGTTGGTATCTACCACTAGCATGATTATCTTCCAGCTCTCGGTGTCAATGACGAAGTTACTGATGTGGCCCACGTTATCTGTGGTTGTAGCTACTTCATATCCACCAACTTCGCCCACTGCTCTTAGGTGGTTGGTGCTTTTTTTCGGGGTTTCAGTTTCAGACTCTTCAGCGCGTTGTAATTCGACCAGTTCATTTGGATGTGCGAACTCTCCCCATGCTCCTGGACCAATCCAATAGTATCCGTAACCAAAATATTTGAAGAGGTTTTCTTCGTATTCACGTGACACAGGCTTATGTTCGTCAATAGAGGGGCTGTTTTTCAATGTATCAACTGTCATATTGATATGAACAGACTCACTATCTTCATCTAGCTGTTTGACAGATATAGGTGATATTACCACTTTGCGGCTAAGCGGTAGCCAAGTATTGGTATCTGCGACCAAGTAGCGAACAGTGAAGGTTTCGTCGTCGAAAAGGATATCGCGGATGCCGCCCACTTTGTCATCAAGGGCATGTATAGAAAAGTGAGTAAGCTGTTTTGAACTAATGATCATCGTTGCGCCTCCTTTGCATGGGCTCGTTTTTCAGAATGAAATGCACAATTCACTGCACATCACTCTGTATTACTACTAAGTGTAGACAGTCCTTAATGTTTCTTCATTTTGTTCTTGTCTGAAGTTGATTGAGATCATTTGTTCAATAACAAAAAAGCTCGCCGGAGCGAGCTTTTTAGTAATGATGTAGCATTATGCTACATCGAATTCTTCATCAGAGTAATCTTCATCATAGTCTGACTGGTTACTCGCACTGCTGTGAAGGGTGTAGAAGTGCTTTTTGCCCCTTGCTAATCTGACGTATTTCGCCCAGGCTTTTTCTAGGTTATTGCTAGCTTCAACTTTACCTGTAACGAATTCGACGAAATGTCTCTCATCATCACTTTCAGGCGACAACTCGCCATTTTCAAGTCCTAGCAGTGTTTTGCCGTAGTGGGTTAGAAGATCGGCTTCAGTAATACTGAAGTCACCTGATTTACGAAAACCGTATGGAAACTTCTGACGGTCAATATAAGGTTTTGCAGATTGTCGAATAGCTAAACTTTTCATGTTGTACCCAACGTAATGTTTTGTTCAGCGCACTTTTAAGATAATTAAAAACGAAGATAAAACAAAAGATTTTTCTCTTATCAATAAAAAATTTTTAACGGTATAAAATCTAACACTAAATTTTAGATTACGTTTGAAAAGTATACAGAAAGTGCTAGGGGATAACCTCAAGTATGATGTGTCTAAGTTTTTGAAATTAAAGTGAAATATAAGTATCTATTTATTGGCCCTGCAACGGGTATCGCTATTACACGAGCGTAAATGAGTTGGACGTTAAAAGTCTATGAAAATCACTGATGAGAATAATCAAAAATTCTTGTCGCTACGATGATTAAAATTCGTTTTCTATTTTGTCACTTAAGATAATAATTGAAGTGTGTTAACAACCCAGAGAAGTCAATGAGTAAAGACTATCGTTACCAGCGTGATGAATGGGACTCGGTAGAAGAGGAAGATTTTCACGCTAAAAAGCCAAGTTCCAAACGTCAAAGTACTGTAAAGGAAAAGCAGAAGCGTGACCTGCAACGCCGTGACAAACAGCGTCGCCTGCACCAAGAAGAGTATTAATTCAGCGAGTTGGTGAAATTTTAATAAAGCGTACCGTTTATAGCGGTGCGCTTCTGTGCTTTTGTGTTTACTTGCCGTATTATCTGTGTCAATTTAGACCCACTTTGATTCGGTTGTACAATAAGCATGGATATACGCTTTCTCACCACCTTTATAGAGGTGGCAAAAACTCGTCACTTTGGTAAAGCGGCTGAAAACCTTTACCTTACTCAATCTGCAGTCAGTGCACGCATAAAGCTACTTGAAGAGTATTTTCATACCACGCTTTTTATTAGGCAACGCAACAGTATACAGCTCACTCAATCTGGTGAGAAACTTCTGCCTTACGCTAGGCAATTATGCGCAACGCTAAACGAAGCAAAACAAGAGCTCCAAATTCAATCCTCTGAATATGTTGTTTGCGGCGCAACACAGCTTGCGAGCGAGCTGTTATTGCCTCAGATGCTCAGTCACCTACACAACTCGTTTCCCGATTGGTCAGTAAAGGCTGAAGTTCTTACGTTAGATACCCTTTCGCGACAATTGCACGAAAGGGTGACGGACTTATCATTCTCCACGGAACCGTTGAAATCTGAAGAAGTAAATAGTGATGTATTGCTAGAGCAGGATTTGGCGCTATATAGAATTGGACAAGCGTCTGAGACTATTGATGCAGCAGATTTTGTGGCTATTGATTGGGGAACTAAGGCAAGAGACTGGTTGCTTACTGCTTACCCTCAACTTCGCGATGCAAAGCTAAGAACCAATTCGTTGAATCTTGCGCTCAACAATTTACAGAGCGAAGGTGGTATTGCCGTATTACCGACCAACGTTGAGAGTCAGTTACCCGGTAGTGTGAAAGTGACCAGAATTGAAATGTTAGAAAACGTATCGTTTAAGGTGTATATGCACAGCATGAAGCAAGTCAGACGAGTGGGTCTAGCAGAGATAATAGAAAGCGTGTCTAAAGCGTGTTAACCGCTGCCATTAAATTTACCCACTGTGCCTAATTTAAAGGCATGTGAGTCGCAGAATTAAAGAGAGAAACTTATGTCACAATTACATCCTTTATTGGAAAAAAACGCATTTCAACGACTAGAAGCAAGCCTTGCAACAATTAAAGCGGAAGAGAAACTCTTCATTCTTAAAGATGAGCACGGCTGTGTAATGCTAACTACTGATGAAGAAGATGGTGTTCCGGTTTGGCCTGATGCTGAGTTAGCACTCTTGTGGGCAACCGAAGACTGGGCACACTGTGAAGCGATGGAATTAAGCACCGAAGAGTTTTTGACTAAGTGGGTGCCGGGCATGACGCAAGATGAATTAATGGTCATTGTATGTCCGGTACCTGCTGAAGAAGGAGAGGTGATTACGCCAGAAGAGTTCGCTGACTACCTTTAAAATGTGATCTCAAGGGGAAGACAAAGGGTAATTATCCAGTGAGCAAATGGGCATAAAAACGTTAGTTGGATACAACGTATCTGGCGTTTATTGTGCCCTTAATTAATAACCCAAGGAGGCGTTATGTTTACTGAGCAACCCACAATGAATAGTCTATTTAGCCAACTCGGTTTAGGAAGTTCAGACGAAGAAATTGCTGAATTTTTTGAAACACATCGAGGGCTGAATAAGAGCCAACATCTTCATGAAGCGCCTTATTGGAATGAAAGTCAGTCTGCATTTTTGAAAGATGCCATTGTTGAAGACGCTGCGTGGGCCGAAGTGATAGACCAACTTAATGCTGAATTGCACGAATGATGGCTCTGCGCTCCTAGATTTAAACGTCAAACTAATATTCAATGCTCTGAGAGAAGGTAATAGCCGTTTTGTTGCACCCATCTGCTGATGATTTGTGGTTTCTTCCGTTAGGCGGAACGGGCGAAATTGGGATGAACCTCAATTTGTATGGTCATGATGGTCAATGGTTAATGGTTGACTGTGGGGTTTCTTTTGATGAGCCTCTCGTACCTGCCTACAAAGGCGTCAGCCAAGCGTCTAACCAGAATACGTTCAAAGCCACTACGCATCGCGTTGTGGCTCCGAACCCTTCATTTATTGCTAAACAAAAAGAAGCACTGGCTGGCATTGTCATTACCCACGCCCATGAAGATCATGTAGGCGCAATTCCTTACCTTTGGGAACGTTTCCAAAAGCCAATTTATACTACGTCTTTTACCGCCGAAGTGTTAAGGCGAAAGCTTGCAAGGAGCAAATTGGCTAACCGTATTGCCATTATTGAAGTCGATGCAGGCGATACCAAGCAAATTGGGCCTTTTAGCGTTAACTGGCTAGCCATTACTCATTCGCTTCCAGAACCCTTCGCACTAAAAATCAATACACCAGTAGGCACAGTATTGCATACAGCAGACTGGAAAATTGATGCCAACCCCATAACAGGTTTACCTTTTGACGTTAGCCTTTACAAGCGACTAGGCAGTGAGAATATTCTTGCCATGGTTGGAGACTCTACCAATGCAACAAAACCGGGCTTTTCAATTTCAGAGAGAAATTGTTACGACGGCCTATTAAGCACTATCGCGCCGTTAAAGGGGAGAGCGGTGGTAGGATGCTTTGGTAGCAATATAGCACGGCTAATTTCGCTGGCTAAAGTCGCGAAGAAAACTAAGCGCTACATGGCGCTGTACGGTCGTTCGTTAATGAACATGTACGGCATTGCCAAGCAACAGGGCATTTGGCCAGACGATTTACCGGTGACCGATCCCCAACATTTAGGTTATCTTCCCCCCCATGAAGTTTTAGCCGTAGCGACAGGCAGCCAGGGCGAGAAAAATACCGCGCTGGCGCGTTTTGCAAAAGACACTCACCCTCACCTTAGTTTAGACAAAGGGGATACTGTGCTATTTTCTTCGATAGTTATTCCTGGAAATGAAGAAAGTGTAGGCCGACTAAGTAAAGCGCTGCAGGCAAAGGGAGTAACGGTTATTCACAGTGAAGATAGCACGCTGCCAATTCATGCCAGCGGTCACCCCTGTGAAGAAGAATTAAAGCTCATGTATCATTGGGTAAAACCTACCATTGCTATTCCGGTTCACGGCGAGCATCAACACCTTCAAGCACATGCAAATATTGCTAAAGCGTGCGGTATTAAAAAGACCTATGTAGGGCAGAACGGTGATTTGTACAGGCTAGCGCCACAGCCAAGCATTCGCAGACAGGTTGTTCCAGTTGGTCGAATTCCTGTACAGCAAGCGTAAAATAAAAATATCGAAATAGCCCTAAGTGTATTTAGTCGGACGCGCCTTTTGCTTTTGTTCATATTGTACGCTTTAGAAAAATTAATTTTTAATTATCAATGCGATAGATGTGTCCTTTACGTTTTTTAAAACCTCATTTTAGAAGCTGCCCAAGTTTAAAACATTCTGTTACACTTGGGCTTATAATAAAAATTTAAAACGTGCGACCCATTTTTGATGAGATATTTCAACTATTTTTTACTGCTGTTTTTAGTTGTAAGCCTACAAGCGGTGGCCTCGCCGCGACTGTCTAATCCCGTCTTTCAGTCTTTATCGACCAAAAATGGCCTTCCGCAAGATATCGTCAACGACATTGTTATAAACGAAGATGGCTTTGTGTGGATAGCCACAGAAGGTGGTTTGGTTCGTTGGGATGGAGTTAGAACTAAACGAATAGCAGGTCCAGACAATTCTCTTATCGACTCATCCATTTATCGACTTGCCCTTCAAGGTACTGAAGCGTTGTGGTTTAGTGTGTACGGCAGAGGGGTTTATTATCTCGATTTGGCCACTCAAGATGTGGTGCAATTAGAGCCAACGTACTACCACGACTTTGAAGGTTTTGTGCAACATGCAGAAACCTTTCATTGGCAAGATGACACGCACCTTATCATTGCACTGGCAGAAGAAGTGCATAAATTTAACACGCAAACTAAAACCCTTGAGCGAATAGCAAAGCTCCCTGAGCCGCTGTTGGGTAACAGCCAAAGCATCCGGGCGGCAATCACCGTTGAAGACACCTTACTGGTAGCCACTACATCGGGGGTGTACGTCAAAAATATCAACAATTTAGAACAGTCTTTACGTCGACTTGATTACCTGGGTGATATTCCCGAAAACCTCGATAACGCCAATGCAAAGTTTCTACTTTTAGACGATAAGGACAGGGTGTGGATTTCAACGGTTTCGGGCGTATTTGTTGCTCAGAAACAAGACTTTCTCAAGCAGGTACAGGGCGAAAAAGAACATGTCTTTACACAGGTTCTATCTGACAGAAACGTGTGGACGTTGGTTCAGTACAAAGACGACGCTTTTTGGATGGGCACTAATAAAGGGCTATATCAGCTGAGTAAAAAAGCAGGTGGTTGGGAATACGAACACATCTTAGAACCGCATAACGGTTTCACCGAAATTTCAAACAAAAAAATTATCGCCATTGCCAAAGATGAATCTGACAACCTCTGGTTAAGTTCAGTCTATGCTGGTGCACTGTATTTCGGTGTGAAAAGTGCGGATATTTTTGCTATCCAGAATGAACGAGCCGGTGAGGCTAGCGTTTTGACTAGCCATGTGGTGTGGTCGTTTGCCGAGACTGAACCTAATAAAATATGGATAGGTACAGAAAACGGGCTTAATCACTATGATTTCACGACAAAAAAGTCTGAGAAGTATCTGTATTCAAAAAGTCAAAGAGCGATTATCGGCGAAGGCGCCGTAAACAAAATTGTTCCAACGCAAAGTGGCGAATTGTTTCTCAATACGTACAACGGAATACGGTTGTTTGATATGGAAACAGGGGAGGCTAACCGGCCAGAGGTATTAAAAGGTGGCGATGACACCGTATTTGATGCGTATGGCGCGGGAATGATGCTTTCAGATAAAGGAGATTTGTACTTTATTGGCAACGAAGGTTTTTTAAAGTATGACGTGGACAAAAAAGAAATTTCTTCTTTAGAGCTGGATCCTCGTGTTTTTGACATAAATTTTTCATTGGGTTTCTTGGGGCAGTCTCATTACCACAATGATCGATTATTTTTTGCTACCGAAGGTGGTTTGTGGTTAATCGACCCAGAGACGTTTCAGCATGAATTGGTCTATCGATTCTCAGAGCTACAGCGTGGCCGAGATCGCTCCATATCGTCGTGGGTTATCGACGATATGGGTGTGCTGTGGCTTGCATACAGTGGCGTAGGGTTGGTTGGCATAGACGCAGACACGTTTGAGCCGTTGTACAACCTAAACGAATCGAATATTTTATTATCAAACATTGTTTACGGGCTGCAAAAAGACGAAGCAGGCAATATCTGGTTTAGTTCGCACAAAGGGTTACACAATTACGATCCGTCTACCGGCCAAATCAAGAACTTTATCTACGGACGTGAGCTAAGTGTTTCTGAGTTTAACCAAGGGGCTTCGCTTAAGCTTAAGGACGGTCGACTGGCTTACGGCTCGACGAGCGGCGCTGTGGTTTTCTCTGCATCGCAATTGGAAAGCTTGGAAGTTGGAAGAAGTTTGCTAAGTAAGCAAACTGCTATAACAGAAGTCGCCGTAGACAATAGGATCCTTAATCAGCCGCTTAAAAACCTAACCGGACACCATTTTGATCTCGATTACGAAGATTATGGGTTAACAATCCATTTTTCGTCATTAGCGATGTCAGGCATAGGAAAAATAAAGTACTACTACAAGCTGTTGAACGGTGATCGCGTCGTTACAGAAGGCGTGACTGACGATGCAAAAATAACCTTTACCAACATAGAACCGGGTGACTACGTTTTTTCTGTTGCCCCTACGCCAGGTAGTTTCGACTATAACGTGCTTCCGGCTGAAATTACGCTTTATATGCCACATGCGCCTCTGCGTTCACCGCTTGCATATACTATTTACGCAGTGCTCATCGTAAGTTTATTCGTAGCATATTTACTCTCCCGTCAACGCCAACTGTTTAGACTACAAAAAGCTCAGCAGCAGGTAACGCTATTCAGTGACGCTTTTAGACAAACTCGAGACTGGGTTTTAATTTTTGATAAAGAAAAGCGTTTAGTTGCCGCGAACCCAGCTTTTGAACACGTGTTCGGCTTTAATAATAAAGAGCCGTTACCCAAGCAGTTGGCACGACTTTATTTGCGTTACCCAACGTTGAATAGACACCTTTCTGGCAAATTACCGGAAATGCAGGGAGGGGATTTTTGGAAAGACGAGGCCGTGATCGATGGTGCTGATGGCAAGCGCTACGACGTGCTTATTGATATAACAGCGGTAAGTGGCGAAAGTAATACTGCAGAGCATTACCTGATTGTTATTTCCGACATCACAGAACAAAAAAATGCTGAGCGCAAACTTCTGAAAATCGCGACCTACGATGGCTTAACAGGCTTGGTCAACAGAACATTGCTGCTAGACAGACTGGAGCATGCTATTGGGCTTGCCCGTCATCATGAGCATCGTGTGGCGGTGATGTTTGTTGACTTGGATAGATTTAAAGGTATTAACGACTCACTTGGGCATGACTACGGTGACAAACTGCTGCGCATTGTAGCCAACCGAATGCGAAACCTTGTGGCTGAGTCGGGCACCGTTGCGCGATTAGGCGGCGATGAATTCGTTATTGTTATTGAGGAAGTTAATGCCAATGACGACTTGAGTTCATTCGTGGCACAAATCATTGAATCAGTAGAAACGCCTATATCGTTAGCAGAGGAAGTGCTTCGTGTTTCGTGCAGTATTGGTGTGGCGTTTTATCCCGAAGACGCCTCTGAGCCTGCTGAGCTTATCAAGCAGGCTGATGTGGCTATGTATACGGCGAAGAAGGACGCATTAAGCGGCTTTACCTACTTTACGACAGACATGAATGAACGTGCCAAAACGCGTTTACAGCTTGAAAATAAAGTAAAACGAGCCTATTCAGATGACTGCTTCTTCAATCACTACCAGCCAATTATAGATGCCAGAACTAATACCACTATTGGGGTTGAGTTACTGCTGCGAGGAAAACTGGATAACGAGCCTCTTTTCCCCGATCAGTTCATTCCGGTACTTGAAGAATTGAAGTACATAATAGAAGTTACACGACAGGCAATGCGAAGAGCGGCAGAGGACTTGTCGTCCTGGTACCGCCAAGGCTTCACGGGGTTTGTTTCTATTAACCTATCTGCACTTCACTTCAAAACCGAATTCGACTTAACCGGTGTGCTAACCCTGCTTGATGAGTTCAATCTACCCAAAGAAGCGTTTCGATTCGAGATTACCGAAGGCGTATTGATGGATGACAGTGACAATGCGTTAAGACAGATTAATCGGTTTGTGAAAGAAGGTTTTGTATTAGCCCTTGACGATTTTGGTACAGGTTACTCGTCTTTAAGCTATTTAAAGCGTTATCCGTTGTCGGTATTAAAAATCGACAAGAGCTTCGTTAACGAAATGGCGCCGGGTAATGCAAACGAAGCGCTGGTAACAACAACCATTACGTTAGCGAATAACTTGAATATGAGTTGTGTTGCGGAAGGCGTTGAAACAAAAGCGCAAGCGGAAGAATTGATTGGAAAAGCGTGTTATTTCCACCAGGGCTATTTCTACGCCAAGCCTTGTACCGCCGAGGAAGTTGCACCGCTGTTATTTAAAGCGTGGTAAAACGTCGATATTTACCGCGTTTTTCTAACAGATAAGACCATAAAGATTTAAAAGCCAAATCTATAAGAAAACTAAATTTAGCCTCTAAAGCCTTGTTATTCGTCGCATAGAATGTAAACGCTTGTTTAAAAAGCTTGTTTTTCAATAAAAAATAGGGCTTATTAGAAGTCTGTGAAATCATTGTAAAAATGAGCTACATTATAACAACATATGAGTGACTTATGCCGCTAGACATGACAGCAAACGCAAATACCACGGAAGTAATAACATCGCCATTAAGTATGTTGTACCACTGGGAACAGAGCCGTGGGAACGACGTATTTCTTACGCAGCCTATTAACGGTGAATACCACGACTACACATGGAAGCAAGTCGCCGAACAAGCCAGAAAAGTGGCAGCACGTTTACGTGAATTCGATTTCCCGCAAGGCAGCCGTATAGGTATCTTTTCAAAAAACTGTGCTGAGTGGTTTATCGCTGATCTGGGCATTATGATGGCAGGTCACGTGTCGGTACCTATTTTCTCAACAGCCGGTCCAGACACGGTCCAGTATGTATTGAAACATGCTGACGTACAGCTATTGTTCGTTGGAAAACTAGATAATACTGCAGAACAAGTTGCCTCTATTCCTTCAGAATATTTAACGGTTGCATTTCCTTACCCAAACATTGCTACTAAACAGCAGTGGAAAGAATTTATGGATATCGCGCCCATAACAGACTCGCCTGTACCTGATATGGATGATTTGATGACGATCATTTATACGTCTGGCAGTACCGGTCAGCCTAAAGGGGTGGTGCACAGTTACAATACGGCTTGTTGGGCAGCGCGTCGCTCACTCGATCAATTGGGTATTAACCAAAACGATCGCACAATGAGCTACTTACCTCTTGCGCATATTACAGAGCGTGTACTGGTCGAGCTTTCAAGCTACTACAGTGGTGGCAAAATTCACTTTGTAGAAGATTTAACTACCTTCCAACGGGATGTAGGTCACTGTCAGCCAACGCTATTTATTTCGGTACCGCGTTTATGGACAAAGTTCCAGATGGGCGTGTTAGCGAAAATGCCGCAGAAGAAACTGGATACGCTGCTTAAAATTCCAATTTTGAACAAAATTGTTGCGAAGAAAATTCGCGATGGCTTGGGCATTAATAACGCACGTTTGTGGGCAAGTGGTTCGGCGCCACTTGCACCAGCAGTCATTGAATGGTTCGCGAAAATTGGTATCTACATTTCTGAGGGATGGGGAATGACCGAAAACAGTGCCTATGGCACCGGCAGTGTACCTTTCCGTCATGATAAAATCGGCTGTATCGGCAAGCCATACGACGGCGTAGACATTCGCACGTCAGAAGAAGGTGAGATTCAAGTTAAGTCGCCGTGCAACATGCTGGAATACTACTTGGAACCACAAAAAACGGCTGAAGTCTTTACTGAGGATGGTTATCTGCGCACTGGCGATAAAGGGGTCATTGATGCTGATGGCTACGTTAAAATTACTGGTCGTTTAAAAGACATCTTTAAAACCGCGAAGGGTAAGTATGTTACGCCAGCGCCGATTGAAGCAAAATTCATGGAAAACCCTATTGTTGAGCAAGTGTGTGTAACGGGGACTAATTTGCCTCAACCTGTGGCTTTGCTAGTGCTTAGTGAAGAAGCGCAGAAAAAAGACAAAGCGGGCATTGAAGCAAGCCTTAAGAAAACATTCGAAGCTATCAACGCAAAACTGGAAAGCCATCAAGTTATGGATCGCGTTATCATTATGAAAAACGAATGGAGCATCGAAAACGACTTGCTGACTCCGACGCTCAAAGTAAAGCGTCATGTTTTAGAAGACCGCTTTGTTGATATTATCCAAGGTAGCTATCGCGACAAATTAGTTTGGGTTGACGCGTAAAATCCTCGTTGAGTCTTTTGCTTTGGCACTAATTGAAAAAGCTCTGTCCATGACAGAGCTTTTTTTATTAGAAGGAGGGGCAATAAGCGTTAAAACTGTGTTGGGCTATAAGCACTACAGCGACGCTAAATCGCGTCAAACGAAACGCAATGGTCGCTTTAAGAAGGGTAGCGAGAGCGTAACCCTTCATACACTAAGTCGCTAAACTCTGGCTTCGTTAAATCTAGGACATCCATTACTTCTACCAGGTGCTCGTTGTCTTCACGACCTTCCCACACTTTTACGTAAGTGCCTTCTTTATAGCCGTTATCTTGGCGGAAAAAATTGAGCACATTTTTACCTACGTACTGACGATACAGCTCGTCAGCTGACATTTCACACTGGCTTACGATGAACATGAATAGTGGCACGCTAAAGCGTTTGGCGGCGCAAAGGCCCGTCATGAGCTCTAAATTATCAAGAAGCGTCAGATTTGACGCGTCGTAGTCCTTTCCATCGAAGGTTACTAGCGTTTTGCCACTTGCTAATTCAGAAGCAATACTTTTTGCAGATTCAGCGATATCGCCTTTATATTCAATAATGCAGGCACTTAGTGCAAAGTGCCAGATATCCACCAATTCCATCTGAAGCTGTGGCAAGTCTTTTTGCTGTGCTTTCCACCATTTCCAGCCGTGATGCTCAATCGCTTCAACTGACTCTACCATTGCTGCACGTAAGTATCCGTAACCAGCATTTAGCCAGTCTGGGTTTACTTTGGCGTTCATTTTATCCTGAAGAGAAAGCATAGTGGCGAGTTGTTGCGCGGTTAACATTGTTGCTCCTGACCGTGAAATTGTGTTGCATTTTATAAAGGCGAAATTGTACTTGAATGACGCTCCGGGAGAAACTGCAAAATTTAGGATGGCGAGAGTAAAGCGCTTTCTTTAATGTTTGCTTGCTTGTGGTGCACTTGCACCATGGTAAAACTATGACTTATTGGTCATGTTTTCTCTTTTCGTGTAAGTTGTTGATACTTAATGATTAAAAAGTTGGCATTCAACCTGCTAAACATAAAGCGTTAACAGTGCTGCTCAGTAGCGCTAACGTGAATGAGTGCCAGGCAACGCTTATTCACGTTGTTACTGAGTAGACCGTAAACCTTACCCATACAGATTTTTCGTGTCCTGAGGTCTGTGTGGGTTTTTTTTGTCTGAAAATCGCCCACACGCTTCTTTGTACTCATTTACTGCGCCAGATCCCTCTATCACTTTGCTTAGAACTCTCCGGGTATTGATTTCGCCATGCCCCCAGTATTTGTTTTATTTTCATAAGACATTTGCTCATCTAAATTTTGGAGAAATAACTTAACTACTGAGCCCAATGCGATACACTAAATTATAAGGTCGACGATACCTGTACAGTCTTTGCACAGTATCTAAAAAGCACGTTCTACAAAGGATTTTTCGATTGCTTGCGCTATATCCCTCTAATAAATTAGAACACTTAAGTTTTCTTCTCACCACGCTTTTACGTCAGCAGCCCATGGGCGTATTTACGCCAGAAACCATCTTGGTTGAAAGCCCGGGAATGCAGCACTGGGTCAGCATGCAGCTTGCCACAGAACACGGCGTGGCAATGAATATTGATTATCCTCTACCGGTGCGCTTTATGTGGAATACAGCACGTACTGTATTAGGACAAGACAAAGTACCCAAGCAATCTCCCTATCGTCGTGAAGTACTGACATGGCGTATCGACAATATTCTCCAAGACAGCTCGCTAATGAGCACAGAAGCTTTCGAGCAAGTTAACCGGTATTGGCAAAATGCGGGAAGTGAACAAGAGCAGGGGTTACAGCGCCTTCAGCTAGCTACCGCTCTGGCCGACGTGTACGAGCAATACTTGTTGTACCGCCCAGACTGGTTGTTTAAATGGGAAGCTAACGAACGCACTGTATTTGATGACATGGAGATATGGCAAAGTGAAATTTGGCGCATATTGGTCAAAGAGCAACCGCTGCATCCTGCACGTTTGCATCAAATGACCCTAGAGGCGTTAGGAGCGTTAGAAGCTGGTCATTTACCGAATGAGCCAACGAACAAGTTGCCAACTCGGGTGATAGTGTTTGCCATTAACACCATGGCCCCGCAGCTTATCGCGTTTTTTGACGCCCTCGCGCAGCACATTGATATTCATATATTTCACCTAAACCCCAGCGTTAATTATTGGGGGGAAGCGAAAAGCAGTAGCGAACAGGCGAAGCTATTGCGTTTAGAAGGGCTCAAAAAATGGATGGAAGACGATCAGTCAAACCCGCTGCTTGGCAACTTAGGTAAACAGGGCAGAGAGCTATTCAACTTACTTACTGAGCTAGATACCTTTGAGATTAGTGCGTTTGATTCACCGGATTTTGAAGAGGCTTCTAACAGTGGTGAGAACGTTCACCGTTATGGTCTACTCGAATATATTCACAACGATATATTGCAAGCCGCTCAACCGAAGCCACTTACTCATGATTTAAGAGAAAAAGACGATAGCGTTACTATCATGTGTACCCATTCCGCACTTCGCGAAGTGCAGGTATTACACGACCACTTGTTACACTGGTTATCTCAAGATAAAACGCGCACCCCATCTGATATTCTGGTGATGTGCCCGGCCATCGAAAACTACGCGCCATTTGTTGATGCTGTATTTCACAGAGTAGGCACAAAGGCTTTGGCTGGCAGAGGGCAGGTTAGGCTTCCGTGTACCATTGCAGATAGAAGCCCAATGGATGCAGAGCCGTTGATTGCGGCGTTTATGGCGCTGTTACAGCTGCCCGATAGCCGCTTTGGTGTGTCGGACATTATGGATTATCTGCAGCTAGATTCAGTGCAAAAGCGTTTCTCAGTGTCACAAGATGATATCGAGCAAATGGTGGTTTGGCTAAAACAAGCTCATATTCATTGGGGTCTTAATAGCGCCCATAAAACGGCCGTTTCAGAAGGTGTTGATCTAGACGACACTTACAGCTGGTGGTGGGGAATACGTCGATTACTTATGGGTATGCTTGCACCAGATAGTGAAGTCATAGTGAGTGACTTACTTACTATTCCCGACGTTGAAGGACAAAGTGCGCTTACGCTAGGCAAGCTTATTGACGTTGTGGCGCTGTTGGGTGAGTTTGCCCAAGTATTAACAGCCCCAAGGACGGCGGCGCAGTGGTCTAAAGCCTTAATATCGCTTAGAGATGCGTGTTTTATGCCGATAAAAGAGCAGCAGCAAAGCTGGGATCTTATTGCCAAAGTTGCTGCCGATCTTGCTGCACGATGTGAAGAGGCAGGTTATGAACACGAGCTCACCCTTCGTCAGGTGCGCGACCTGCTACTCAATCGATTCTCGTCGCCAGATGCCGGCAACCACTTTATGACCGGTCAGGTTACGGTGTGTTCTATGCTGCCAATGCGTAGCATTCCGTTTAAAAAAGTGTGCATTTTGGGGCTGAACGACAGTGAATTCCCCAGAAAATCAAGCCCGCTGGGTCTTGATTTAATGGCAGGTGCTGGCCGCCAAATCGGTGACCGCTCACGGCGTTTGGAAGACAGGTATTTATTCCTAGAAGCCATTATTTCCACCAGAGACAGCTTATATTTAAGTTACCAAGGGAACGACGTTACCAATAACAGTGAGCGACAACCCAGTCTGGTATTGGCTGAGTTCATGGATATGCTAGAAAACAGCTACGCACTGGAGTTATCAAAGTACAGCGTTAATGCGCCGCTACACCCGTTTAGTGAAGAAGGCTTTACGGGAACCTTGCCGAGCTACGAAACAGGGTGGTTACGGTTAGCTGACGCGTTACAAAAAACGAAATTAAATACCGACGAAGCAGACAATGACTCTACCAATGATGCGGATACGTCAACGTTAGCGCCATCACCTGATGCACTATCAACGCAATCGCTTCGTCTATCAGGTATTCAAGTTGCGAGAGCTTTCAAAGATCCGCTGGAGTATTTTTCTGTCCAACGGCTGGGCGTGAATCTGTCTCAATCGTTTACGCTACTTGAAAATAGCGAGCCGTTTGAAACCAATGCGCTGCTGCGCTACCAGGTGCTCGATGCTATCTTTTCGTCTGCAGAGCGCCTTGCGCCAGAGAAAGATGATGTCACCTCTCTTTCCTATAGTGAAAAAGTGATCACGTTTGCGTCGCTTAGAGGGGATATTCCCAATAACCCCGTTGCCAGAGATGAAGTTGAAATGTGGAAAGAAGGGGCGTTGGCATTGAGTCAGGCCATGGGTCCTCACGACGCGGAGCCTAAAAAAGCGCACTTTCAAGGCAAATACATCACCTTTACTTCATCGGCTTTATTCGGCAGTGACGCGCTAGTCGAGCTTTGTGCAGGCAAGATTGACGCACATCGCGCTTTGGGTTTCTTCATCTCACAATTAGTTTTTTCAAGCAGCGATGAAGAAACCAGCTACAGCAACTATCCGCTGGATATCTATTCCTGTGCTTGGGAAAAGGGCGAAACCATTTTGAAAAAGCAGCGCTTCTCCGCTTACGATCGCGAAACTGCTGTGCGTTTACTTTTGTTTATTGAACAGCTTTATATGGCAGTTTACACGGCGCCGACACCAGTTCATTTAAGTTTGTTCGGTACTTTTATGCCCGGGACCAGAAATTCAGACACTAAGCCTGTAGTGGAAAGCATAAAGCCCGAGATGTTTACCGACATTCTGCATGCGCTACTAGAGAGTGCGGACGGGACTAGTGAAACCGACAAAGCGATACTTAGCCAAGTTCAACATGCAATTGACGAGATTTGTCCGTTCACTGATAAAGACAACGCTGTAGCTAGCGAAACGACAAGTGAAAAACACCAAAAAGCAAAACAGGCGGTGGACCAAGCCGCTGCACTTTTTGACTCGATAGAGTTACAGCGATCATTAACCGACTGGCAACAAAGTAGCGGGCAGTTCAGCGCCGATATGGCAAGCAACCCTTACTTACATTGGCTGTTTCCTCAGGGCGTGAGTTGGAATGATATACCGCATTTAAGTGCTTTTGTGCTGCTCGCCATGGTCAACAATGCGTCTCAGGAGGAGAAGCTATGAGTTACAACCCTACATCCTCTGATAACCCTATAGACGAACAATCTCAGCCGCAAACCGACGACCACAGCGGCACTGAAGCGCAATTACTCGATGTCGTCGCTATGCCGTTAAAAGGGCGCCACCTTATTGAGGCCAGCGCTGGTACAGGTAAAACCTTTAATATTACGCGTTTGTATCTGCGTCTATTGCTTGAAAAAAAGCTCACCGTCAAAGAAATATTGGTGATGACTTTCACCAAAGCCGCGACCGAAGAAATAAAGGGGCGTATTGCGGCAACATTAAGAGAAGCTCTACTTATTTGGCAGCAAGCCAAAGATAACGGCAATGAAATAGACAGTGGCTGTGACCCGGTTTATCAGTATTTATTTAATAGCTGTGATATTGACGAGAGTTTGGCACTTTTAAAAGCGGCGCAGCTAGAGCTTGATGAAGCCTCGGTGTTTACTATTCACGGCTTTTGTCAGCATGTTATTACCCAATTAGCATTTAACAGCGGCTTTGCCATGTCGCTTAACTTGGGCAATGACACCAGCGACTTGTACCTTGAAGCTGCCGAAGACTTCATTCGAAAAATTAGCAAAAGTGAGGACGAGTTTAGGCTACTGGCAGAGTCAGGCTGGCATACACCAGAAAAACTGCTGCGAGAGTTTAACGCCAGCATTAAAAGTACTCTGACCCCAATATTGCTTAGTGAAGAGGATATTGAGGCGGCGTGTAAAAAGCAGCTAGATGAAGCGCCGCACACGTCTTTAGCCTACGTGAAGTCTCTACTTCAAAGCGTAGAAGACAATGAAGGGCTATTGGTAGAACAGCTCATCAAAACACCGGCCCATAAAAAAGAGCGGCCGCAGGAGTTGGCTGCACTTAAAGCTTGGTTGCGTTCTTGTGTGGATGAACAAAGTTATTATCTTCCGCCGCCCGAAGCGGAAGCCTTTGTTAAAGGTAACCGATATGCGCGAAATTCATCTGGCGTAAAAGAGATTTTAACGCCTATAAAAGATTTTGCAGGGGCGCTTAAAAAAGCATTTGGTGAAAAAGACAAAGCGCTTAGTAAGGTGCCTGTATTCAAGCTGGTGGTTGAAGCCATTGCGTTCATCAAATCCCGCGTTGAAAAGCAGAAAAAACAGCTTGGCGTTATCGACTTCGATGATCTTATTCGCATGCTCGCCGACGAAGTGGTGAAGCCAAACAATACTCTTGTGCCTGAACTTCGCAAAAAATTTCCCGTAGCGCTTATCGACGAATTCCAAGATACCGATGCAAAGCAGTACGCGATTTTAGACGCAGTTTATCCTAATCCTGAGAATGCTAACGAAAGTGCGTTATTAATGATAGGTGACCCCAAGCAGGCGATTTATCGCTTTCGCGGTGGCGATATTTTTACCTATTTAAAGGCGGGTAGGCAGGCAGATTACCGCTGGGTGATGAATACCAACTGGCGCTCGGTTGAGGGAATGGTTAAAGCCTATAATCGGTTATTTTATGGCGCGCCTGTGGCATCAAATAGACCTGCCGATGTGTTTGGTTTTGATATCAAATACAACCCAGTCGAATTTACGCCTAAAGCGGCCGCGGCAAAAACGCCACTTATCGACCCTGCCGAACAAGACAAGGTAATGAAAAGTGCTGTAACGAAACGCAGCGCAATGAACTACGTTAGCATGTGTTTGGACGATAAAGAAAACGCCCACATTATGCGTCGCAAAATGGCTCAGTGGATTGCGCAAGAGATTTACCGCTTATTGAACGAAGCGCACTTTCAAACCGCCAATGGTGGCACCGCGCCTGTTAAGCCTCAGGATATCGCTATCTTGGTGAAAGACAGGACCGAAGCTGGCGCTATCAAAAGTGTACTGCAGCAAAAAGGCTTGGCGTGCGTTTATCTAAGCGATCGCAGTAACTTATTTGCCAGTGCCGAAGCCAAAGATGTACTGCGGTTACTTAACGGTATTTGGCATGCTAACGACACCAGTAAAGTAGCGTCGAGCTTGGCGTCACCGCTTTGGGGTTATAGTGCCCAAACACTTATTGAATTGCTATACCATGAAGATGACGCGCAGTGGGATGCGGCTATCGACAAGGTATTGTCGCTGCGGGATATGTGGCTGCAAAAAGGGTGCATGAGTGTGCTGCTGTATTTAATGCAAGACAGCTATCAACCTCATGCTGACAGCGTGGAACGCGCCCTTACTAACTATCAGCATTTGGCCGAAGTGCTGGAAAAAGCTAGCACTACTCACCAGCGCCCAGAGCAGCTACTCGACTGGTTGAATAAGCAAATTCATAAGCCTGAAAGCGATGAAGAGCTTACTTTGCGCCTTGAAAGTGACAGCCAACTTATTCGACTTATTACTCAACACGGCTCGAAAGGGCTAGAGTACCCCATCGTGTTTGTTCCTTTTGCCACCGGCTACAGAGACGCCGCTAAAAACGGCAACACTACGTCGCAAATATTTACTTATTACGACGAAGAAAAACAAGATTTGCAAATGCAGCTTGGGCAGACGCCACAGGCGATAGCTCGCGTTCAAAGTGAGAGTGAAGCGGAAGACATGCGACTGGCCTATGTGGCGGTAACACGAGCTGCCCATCGCTGTTACATGGGCGTTGTACCGCTGACTAACAATGAAAGAAGCGCATTAGCACGAGCACTTGGTGTAGGCGGCGATGGCAGCAACAACGATTGGTCAAGTGTGTTAAACCGTGTTGCTGAAGAAGAAGCGTCCCATGCCTGCTATATCGACGGTGATGAGTTTGAGGAAGTGTATACTGGCTTTGAACAAGAAGATGAGTTACCTCAGCTTACCGCGTTGCAATTTACCGGCACGGCAAGCGAAGAATGGCGACTGTATTCATTCTCAGCAATGAGCCGTTTAACCACGGTTGGTGCTAACCAAAGCGTTGAAACAGGCACAGCAGCAGAGAGCGGCGCATCAACAGAGCCCTTGGGTCAAACCCTTCCTAGTGTGCCCGTACTTCAAACCATTCGAGATGAAGAAGTGTATGCAAGCGACACCCTTATAGATGAGATGGGCTCAATTGATGCAGACATCAATTCCTCGGCAGCTGTTGAAAGTACGGTAAGTAAAAATGATCTGCGTTTTACCCTAGAGAAAGGTGCGAGCGCAGGTAATTTACTTCACGATATTCTAGAGCGCAGTGACTTTAGTGCGCCCGATTGGGAAGAAACGGGTAAGGAACTGGTTAACCGCTTCGGGTTAGATGAAAAGCGAACGCCGCTACTCTATGAATGGTTAGAAGAAGCGCTACAGACGCCTTTGTATCCCAATATGCAGCTAAGTATGAGTGATTTGCCCTTAGCGCAAACCCTGCGCGAAGCCGAATTCTATTTTCCAATGAACGACACGCAATGGACTCAGCTTCGTGAAGTACTCGCTACCCATAGGCAAAACGTAGCTGACGTTATTGGTGGCGAGATGGAAACAGCGCCTCAATTAATCACAGCTAAATTACAGGGAATGATGCACGGGTTTATTGATTTGATTTTTGAACATGACGGTCAGTTTTATGTGGCAGACTACAAATCAACCTGGCTTGGCGATACCCTTGATAGCTACACGCCAACAGCGCTGTTTCACAATAACCAGCATCACCTTTACGACCTTCAGTACTTAATTTACTGCTTGGCGCTACATCGCTATTTAAAGAATACGCTGCCTAACTACGACCCAGATATGCATTTTGGTGGAGTGTATTACTTGTATCTACGCGGTATGCACCCAGAAAACGAGCGCGGGGAAGGGGTATTTTATACTGATGTTCCATCGTCTGTACTCAATCGATTAGACGGGATATTTGCGAGCAAAGACGATGCCCAGCAAGGCAATAGTTCTTCGAATGCAGGCAGCTCTCACCAGCCTTTGGAACAAACGTCTTCGGGTCAGCAGCAGTTTAGTTTCGATGACGAGTAGTCAACATCATAGAGGCTAAAGCAAAGGAAAATAATGAAAAGCAATCAACACTCTGTACCGTCATTTTTTGATAACTTGTTTGGCATCGAGGCGATCGACAAATTTGTCGCAAAAGAATTTGGCTTTATTGATGAACTGGAGCAAGAAGAACAGTTTATTTGGGCTGGGATCTTAGCATACTTGTCGTATATGCAGCGCAATGGCCACAGCTGTATCTATTTAAAAGACATAGCGGGTACGACGCTTTTTAAAGAGGTAGTCGCAGAACAAGAGGCAGCCTTGGCGTTTGAAACGAATGAGCATAGCAGTAATGGGGCGGCGGCTGCTTCACTGACGCTGGTTGAACAAACCGAGCAGGAAAAAGCGCCCAAAGCAGGTGTTGACGTGCCACAACTAACACCGTTACTTAGAATTTTAAAAAGCGCACTGGTTAACGAGCAGGTGGCTCAACTATTTGTCTATAGCAACGGCAAGCTGTACAGCCGTCGCTACTATGAATTTGAACAAGAAGTAGCACGCAATGTTGTAAAACGAGCTGCGCTTACGCCGTTAAGTGATGAGGCAAGCGAAAAAGTAAAGCAACTTTGGCCAGCAATCTTTCCTACCGAAACAACCGATCGGCAAGATTGGCAGCAAATAGCGGTGGCGAAAAGCCTGATGCAGCGCTTTTGCGTTATAAACGGTGGGCCAGGAACAGGTAAAACCTATACTGTATTGCGCTTATTACTGGCGCTACAGGCTTGCGATGAAAACTTAAAAATTGTGCTGGCAGCGCCTACAGGTAAAGCGCAACAGCGTATGACCGAATCTATCATGAACAGCATAGACGGGCTTCGCGGCAAGTTGAACGACACAGTACTTAACAACGTGCCTACCGATGCTGTGACGCTACATAGATTACTAGGATTGCGCGAGCACGGTGTATCGACTAAGTTCAATCAGCACAATCAATTGGCAGCAGATGTACTTATTGTCGATGAAGCAAGTATGGTCGACTTAGCGCTAATGACGCGCATAGTACGAGCGTTACCAGACCATGCACGGCTCTATTTTATCGGTGATGCAGATCAGCTTCCTGCGGTTGAGCTTGGCAACGTGTTAGAGCAGCTAGTTAGTACCGGGCCAGCATGTTTTGATGACAACGCGAATGTGCCAAATGGCACAAACAGCGCACATAGCTCACTTAGTTTAAACAGTCATGACGACGCGTTTTCTTTAGGTGGCGTGCCATCGTCAATGCGTCAGCACATCGCTACGCTGTGCCCGCATTTGCCCCTGTTACCTGTTGATGAGCAGGCAAAAAGCTATGTAGCAACTCTGCAAGCACCGCAGCGCTTCAAGGGGCAGGTGGCAAAAGTTGCAACGGCCATACAGCGAGGTGATGCAAGCGGCGCACTTACTGCAATTAATGACCAGGCTGATGCCAATGACGAAAGTGCGGGTCTTGGTTCAAATACGGCATCGCGACTACAATCCGGCGTTCATCTATGGCCAGAACTCCAGGTTAGCGGCCGTGATTTACAACAGTTGGCCAAAGAAAGCTTCTTGCCTATTTTTGACGCTGGCAGTGCCGAAGAAGCGCTTAATCGCCTGAATGTGGTTAGGTGGCTAACCCCAGTCCGCAAGGGCGGAATGGGCGTAGAAGGCCTGAATAATTTGGTGTTCGATGCTATCAAGCACAAAATCAGAAAGCGGGAAGGCCATTTCTATCAAGGTCAGCCCATTATGATTGTAAAGAATCATCATCCTCAACGACTATCAAACGGTGAGGTTGGTGTAATCTGGCCTGACAGCAAAGGAAAGCTCTATGCGTGGTTTTACCAGGATAGTCAAGCTTCGGGTCAAAACGGTTCAAGTCAGAAAGCTTCGGCAAATGCGGGAGACAGTGCTGACAAGACGCTAGCGCAAAAACAAGCGTTGCGCAGCATATCGCTATCAAGAGTACCGCAGTTTGAAACTGTGTATGCCATGACCATACATAAATCTCAAGGCTCTGAGTTTAACCATGTCGTACTTATTTTACCTAAGCCTGATAGCGAGAAAGCCGCCAATTTATTTCATCGAGGCCTAGTGTACACAGGGTTAACCCGTGCTAAAGACGGCTGCTTAATCATCTCTGACAACGCAACATTTACCCACATGGTTCAACGGGTGGATAAGCGTTATTCCGGGCTGTCTGAAGTAATTAGCCTGCACTTAGAAAGCACATCAAACGCCACCCCAGAAATCGAATAAAAGAAGATGTACTCTGCCCTCCAAATTTTGGGGCAGAGTACACTTCTGTTTGGTTATTTTACTGGCGTAAAAAGGCACAGGCCGCGTTTGTTAATATCAATTGGGGTTTTGCTGATTAGATAAATGCGGGTGGGGGCAGTTACACGCAAAATTCCGCCTTCGGCATTTAAAAACTGTGAAGGCAAAAGTACAGACGTGTCTTCACTTTCTGAATTGTCGGTCTCGGCTTTCACTGCAAAGTGTGACAAACCGCAGTGATCCAGCCAACCTAATATATTATCTGGCGTTGCCACAAAATTATCGTGCTTCAATACGCTGCTATGTAGCGTAATATTCGCACCGAAGACGGGCTTATTCTCTATCGCCATTTGCGTGTTAGGCTTTAAATGCAGACGGTATAGTCCGTGTGCTTCAGGCACAATGTCATCATTCGCATCTGTATTATTCACTAACGTAAGCATACAAAGTTTCACAGGTTAGTTTGGATGGTTTTATTTTGGTGGACTTACGGCTAGCCTGCGTTGATGTGGATCAACTGCCCTCGGGTTTACGCACTTTGTATAAAAAATTAGGTTTCTTGTGCAACAAGCATCTCACCAAGACGCTGAATAGCTTCGGTGCGCGCAGCCTGCGTACTATCAATGAAATTAAAACGCAGGCAATGTCGATACTTACCTGTTATGGTTAGCACTTAAAATTGCCACTGGCCCCGTAGATGAGCCAGTAGACCTGGTAGAAAACAAAATTAAATCGACCAAACGTCAAGGGCCGCTCAAGTGGTGGGAAGGGGCATTATTCCAGTTAATTAACCCTAAAGCATGGATGATGGCGTTAGCCAGCGTAGGCACGTTTTCACTGCCTGGCGAGCACTACACCCAATCTGGTATTGCGATTGTTACCGCTTTTGCCATGATTGGTTTTCCAAGCATCTCGCTTTGGGCAGCGGTAGGCGCAAAAATACGCGTGTGGTTGAGTTCGCCAACTCGAAGACGGCAGTTTAACCTTTCAATGGGCGCGGCCACAGCAGCCACGATATTTTTGATAGTGTAACGGTTATATTAACTGGACGCTGGCCTTTTGGGTGTAAACCGATTGGCTGGTGTCTTTCAAAATTTTACAAAAGGAGCAGGTCTTCATGGAATTGAACCAAGTTACGTTACCCGTTACCAATATGGTCGAAGCGGTGGAGTTTTACCTTACACTTGGGTTCACTCAAATTGTAGATACACCGCATTATGCCAGATTCACCTGTCCTGAAGGCTCGTCCACTTTTTCGCTCTCTTTAGAAAGCGAAAGTGCTCAAAATCACAGTGTGATCTATTTTGAACACGAGGCGCTAGACGAGTTGTATACCTCTCTTGTGGAAAAAGGTATTCGTTTTGAGCAGCCGCCAACGCAGCAGCGCTACCTTTGGAAAGAGGCCATTTTAAGAGATCCATCTGGCAACAAAATAAAGCTGTACTGGGCAGGAGAGAATAGAGTGAACCCGCCTTGGAAAGTGGAAATAAAGCAGTAGCCATTTAGATAAGCTTCAAGAAAAACCGAGATAACCAGTGACAGACTCCCAAACTAGCGTGCACTTTCGCTTAACAAAGTTAGATGCCATGCAGGCGTATACGCTAAAGCGAGAAATTGAAGGCGCTTACTTCAGTAAACGAGAAGAACTTGTAGATGAAAAAGGCTCAGGTGCGTTCATTGGCATGGTGCCTTTAAAAGAAAGCCTGTTTGACGAGCTCAATGATTACGTTATTCGCCAGCAAATTCAATATGATGACTGCGATATTTATGTTGAATCAAAAATTGCTAACGGTGATATTGCCGTGCCAAGGGTGGTAAACAAATTGCTCAAATACATCGACTGCAAGCTGACTTTCGCTTTTGCGAAGTAGTTTCAATTGAGGTGCGCTACCTAAGCGTGAACCGCCAAGGCAAGGTTGTGTCATCCCGTGCACCTAGCTTACCGGTTTGATCGTCTTTTGCGTAGTCTATGCCGATGCGAGGCGAACTAGTGATATGTTTACTAGCAATGGCATGGTTACTTTCCTCAATCCAAATCAAAGTGTTGTTCACTACAGGCTCACAATTAAGCGCAGGTGTTATCGCAAGAGCTTGTGTCAGCTTAGCTGGACCGTCACAACAGGTGTTTTTCCATGGCAAGATCCTGATGACCACGATAGGCTTCCGGTTCTGTTATCGCTTCCCCGGTTAGTACGCCGTCGACATTACTAAACAGGAAGTTACCAATGAGCGTCTTTGCTATATTGACGACATCGCTATCAGTGAAAAAAGAACGCTGCATTTTTCGTTTAGGTTTACTAATCAACAAATTAAGACGACTTCGTAATTTCGCTGTGAGATTTTAGCACTTTGCTACCGTCGTCCTGTTCAATGAGATATGCTGGGTCGCTGTCGCTAGCCTCTCGTTTTACCGACGAACCCTTAATCGTGCGCTCTACATCATTGGTAAATTTTTCTCTGATATTTCCCGTTGCACTACCGTTTCCCCATTCCCATTCTACTTCTGTGTTTACCGCATAATGTTTCATAAATATTCCCTAAGCCACTAAATCAACTATTCACTTAGTTGTTTAACGAAAAGAATAAGACCTGAGTTCAAAAAGCGGAAAAATAAGGATGGTAAAAAAGTAAAGAAAGTTTGAAACCCTAGGGCCTGTTGACCTTTGTTGTACATTTTTGCAGCGGTCTGTGTGCCATCTAGACAAGGCGGATGTTTGACGGTTTAGTGGTTCTAAATCGAAAACATTCAACGCAGTATAGATGGCACAAAGGCGCTGCCCGAAGG